>Ga0334900_1000489_pt1 | contig 57423 bp, 59 predicted proteins | sample GraSluR3_MG_2_FD_207231 | JGI IMG/M metagenome (GOLD analysis project Ga0334900, IMG submission 207231) | Sludge microbial communities from methane-producing bioreactor in Wageningen University, Netherlands - Granular Sludge_31_08-R3 | ecosystem: Engineered > Bioreactor > Anaerobic >... | reverse complement strand
GGCAGGGACTGATCCCCAAGAACTATTCTCTATAATTGAGAGAAGTAGTCAGGTCAAGCAGAAGGCTTATCTATAGATGGACAGTTTTATTCCGCCATAATTGGACAGTTTTAGACCGGCGTTGACACGCTCATAGAAGTTCAGCCTGCTCCCTTTGAGGGTCTATGATAGCCTCAAAACCTCTGAGGAGCGTTCGCGAAGTCGCCGCAAAGCCAACCGGCATTTTGAATCTGGTTCCAAGAATCGGGTCGGAGGCCAGAGCCCCTCTGATCTGAAATTTGGCGCGGCTCGGGGCCGTAGAGGAGCCCAAAGGCGCTCTCTTACCTTGTCAAAAATAAAGAGAACTTCTTAAAGCCCATCGCCTGAATCCCGTTGATCCTGAGGGCCCTGGTGATGAGTCCGACCTCCTCCCCCTTCACTGGCAGGATCTTAACCGGTGGGATCGGTTTTCCCCTCGAGGCGTAGACGGCGCCCCCCTTCATCCTGGCGCATATGTAGCCGCCTGCGTCCCCGGCGACGAAGATCTCGCCTCCTCTCATCTCCGCCGCCGTGAAGTCGTCGCAGCTGCCGGAGACGACGATCCGGCCGCCCCTCATCAGGACCCCCGTATTCCTGCCGGCGTCGCCCAAAACCTCCAAGAGGCCAGAACGCATCAGGATCCCTGCGCTCATCCCGGCGTCTCCTTCCACCCTCAGGACCCTCTCTCCTCCGGACCGCGCCCCCAGGGTCTCCCGGAGGAGGCCGTCGTTGAGGAGGAGAAGACCGTCCTCCAGCCGGTTCGGCGAGAGGACCTCTCCCCCTCGCTCTAAAACCTCCGTCGTCGAGATGTACTTGCGGTAGCCGGTCATATCCGACTCCACCTCGACGACGTTGCCCAGGGGCCCTCTGACGTCGCCGCTGGCGTAGATCGATCCCCGGACCATGGAGATCCCCATCCGGGGACCTACGTCGCCGTCGACGATTATCGAGCCTGTCCCCTCTATGGCACCCCCGGTCCCGCCGAAGCTGGCGAGGTCGACCCCGAGGCTCGATCCGAGGCGACCGCCGACGTCCCCCAGGACCCTCACCGTCTCCCCCCGCCGGAGGGCCTCCACCAGATCCCTTCGGGAGAGGCCGCCGGAGACGACCCCGTCGGGATCGAGGCGTGACCCCCGGTGCTGCCAGAAGAAGTCGAAGGTGAAGTCGAAGAGACACCCTTCACCGCCGCCTTCGATCTCGATCATGGATGCGTCCCCGACGGTGCCGTCATCTTCTCTCCACCATCTTCCTGGAGATCTTAACCCCCAGGAGGGCGATGAGGATCGCCAGGACTGCAGAGGCCGCCAAGTACTGGGTGCTCTGTCCCGAGATGAGGGGGAAGGCCATACCGGCGCTGTTGACGAGGATGAAGACGCTGGCGCTCCAGAATATCAGCCCCGTCGCCAAAATGAAGAAGGGGTACGAGTAGGCCCTCTCATCCCCTACCCCCTCGATGTATAGGTCCAGGACCTGTCCCAGGTTCACGCAGATGGCGGCGGCGACGTACCACCAGACGCTGTAATAGACGAAGACCATCATGAGGACTATGTACCCGTACCATATGTCCCCTGTATAGTAGTCCCAGAACTTGGCGGACCCCTGGATCGTGGCGATGAGGACGAGGACCGCCGCCAGGACGTAGGTGATGAAGGCGATCTTCCCCCGGTAGAGGTTCCCCTTGAAGGTCTCTTTGGTGCTGTCGATGAAGTCGTCGAGCCCCAGCCCCCTGAAGAGGAGGTAGACTCCGACGGCGGCGAGGATCGCCATGACGGCGAAGTCAGACCTGCCGATGAAGCTGAAGGTCGAGTATATGAGGAGGGCGAGGCCTATGGGTATGAAGAATGTGTGGCTGATCTTCGGGTCTCTGAAGACCTGCTTCAAGAGGTAGTATGTGCTCTCCAGGTTGTGGCTCTGCTTTACGAGAACCCTTTTCACCCCTTCTACCTTGACCCGCGACTGGATGATGGGGAGGATCGCCTCATCCTCGGCGCCGTCGGAGACGACGACCACCCCCTGGGGCCGAAACCTCTCCAGGAGGTGGTCTATCTGGTGTGCTATCTTCCCGTCGGATACGAGGCCGACGTTGGGATCTCCGGCCACCGAGGCGATCTCGACGGCTCTGCCCTGGGATGCGAGGTCGTCGTAGACCTTAATCCCACCGAGGATGGTGTTGACGTCCGAGTCCTCGGGGTCGGCGAGGCCGAGGGAGAGGGTCGCCTCTACGTTCGCCGCCCGACCGACGACGGGACTGACTATCCCCGCCTTCCGGCCCAGGTCGTCGTCTCTATCGATGCAGATGACCAGGATCTCCATATTCGGGGTATCATCGGTGAAGAACGTACTTAAAGATTGAGATGGGCCGAGCTGTGGACCCGGCGGGGAGTAATCACGATCATCAAAAGCTATTTACCGACGCCCACCAGCTCAGAAGTATGAAAGAGCTCGCCTTCATCTTCGTTCTGGCGGCGGCCTTTGCAGCAACAGCTACCGCCTCCGCCATAGCCTTCGACGACATCCAGCACGGTGTCGAGATCTACAACTCGGGGGTCGAGAACGCCCCCGGGGTGGTCAAGACCCTCCTGGGAGACGAAAAAGTTCAGGTGGAGATCGCCAGGGCCGACGGGACCGTCCTCTTGGCGGGGCTACAGACGGTGAATGCCGTCGTGGTGAAGACCGTGGAAGGGAGGATCGACGACCCGACGATCGTGGTGGTGGCAGCAGAGGATGCCGTCGTAGGTGTCCTTCAGTCGGACGATCCGGCGGCAGCCTTCCAGGAGGCAGCCGCCCAGGGCGAGATATCCGTCAGGGGGACGACCCTATCGGCGAGGCTGAAGGTCTCGGCGGCCCTGGCCAGCACCCCTGCCCTCCGGTTCTTCGCCGGCCTTCTCGGGAAGTAAGCTACCCATCCCCTTTAGGGGGTGGGTAGCTTACTTCCGGATATCCAGGTTCTCCGCCACTATCTTGTGGGCGCAGAAGTCGCCGCACATGGTGCAGACCTGGCCGTCGGCGGGCGCCCTCTCCGACCTCATCTTCTTCGCCGTCTCAGGGTCCAGGGCGAGGTCGAACTGCTCAGGCCAGAGGAGGTCGCGCCGGGCCCGGCCCATGGCCAGATCCTGTTCGCGGCTTCCGTTCTTGATCATATCCCCGACGTGGGCTGCTATCCTCGATGCCATCACCCCTTCCCTCACGTCCTCGACGTTGGGGAGGGCGAGGTGCTCTGCGGGGGTGACATAGCAGATGAAGTCGGCGCCGTAGGCGCTGGAGAGGCTCGCGCCGATCGCCGCCACGATATGGTCTCTGCCGGGGGCGATGTCGGTGACCAGAGGCCCCAGCATGTAGAAGGGCTTCTCCCCCGAGAGCCTCTTCATCACCTTGACGTTCGCCTCGATCTCGTCGATGGGTATGTGCCCCGGCCCCTCGACGATCGTCTGGACCCCGAACTCGTGGGCCCTGTCCGCCAGCTCGCTGTTTATTATCAGCTCCTGGATCTGGGCGCGGTCGGTGGCGTCGTGGACCGCTCCCGCCCGAAAGCCGTTGCCAGTGCTCAAAGTTACCTCGTGCTCCTTCAGGATCTCCAGGAGGTAGTCGAAGTCGCTGTAGAGGGGGTTCTCCTTGTCGTTGTGGAGCATCCAGGCGACCATGAAGGCTCCGCCTCGGCTGCAGAGGCCGCCGTACCGCCCTCCCTGCCTCTTCATCCTCTCGACGCAGATCCTGTTGATCCCTGTATGGATCGCCATGAAGTTCGTCCCGAGCTTCGCCTGCTCCTCGGTGATCCGGAAGAGGTCGTCCTCGGTCATATCTACGCCGGCGCCGTATTTTCTTATAGCCTCTATGAAGGCCTGGTAGAGGGGGACGGACCCGACGGATAGGCTCGTGCTCTCGATCACCCGCTTCCTGATATCGAAGAAGTCACCCCCAGTAGAGAGCTCCATCAGGGTGTCGGCTCCCGCCTCCTCGGCGGCCCTCGCCTTCGCCACCTCCATCTCGACGTCGACGATGTCGCTGCTCGTCCCGACGGTGGCGTTCACCTTCGTCTTTAGCCCCTTTCCTATCCCGCAGAACCGAACGTCTCGATAGGGGCTGACGGGTATCACGATCGTCCCGCTGGCGATCCCCCTTCTGATGAACTCGGGGGGTTTGCCCTCCAATTTTGCCACCGTCTCCATCTCAGCTGTGATTCTGCCAGCTCTCGCCTCTTCGATAAGTCCCATGAATCATCACCTGGGATCTCTCCCGAGATGGTGATATTTAAAGTTGGCCGAAAATTATCCGGCGAATCTCACCTTCTCCTGATAATCCCATAGATCAGGAGGGCTCCAACGCCGTTCACCGCCATTATCAGGAAGGCAGCGACGTACTTCCTCTTCTCCGGCTCGAAGATCGGTGATATGAGATCAAAGAGGCTGGTGGGAGGTTTCTTCGACATATCGATCGTCTGGTCGCCGGACAGGTGGAGGCGTGCCATCCTATCCCCCGACACTACGGAGTAGGTCCCCCTCTCCAGGTTCCTGAAGATGTACCTCGAATCGCCGGTGGCCCGGGCCACGAGGTCGGAGCCGGTTCGAACCTCCACCTCTCCGACCCGTCCGATCTCGACGGTGAGGTCGGAGAGCTTCGAGACGGGGATCGCCCTCCCCTCGGATAACGGAAGGGCAGTTTCCATCTTCAATAGGTCGAGGAGGGTGGGTCCGAGGTCCACCTCCGACCAATGGCCGGAGATGACGATATCGTCGACCCCCGGCCCCATGAAGACCGCGGGGACCGAAAGGGACTCCGGCTGGCTTGAGTACTTGGAGGAGGAGTGGCCGCCCTTCCCCTTGCCGGAGGGGAAGGACATCCCGTGGTCGGCGGTGACGAGAAGGAGGACGGACTCCGATTCGCAGGCCTCGACGAGCCTTCCGAGGGGCGCGTCGAGGCCCGATATAGTCTCGACGTACCCCTCCGCCCCCAGGTTGTGGCCGGCGCTGTCGACGGCCCCGACGTTCGCGATCAGAAGGAAGGGCCGCCCCTCCATGGAAGTTACGAGGTCTGCGGCGGCGTCGAGGGCCCAGGCGTTGTATCCAGCGTAGCCTGCAACCCCCTTCTCCTGGTTGTAGAGGGGGAACCGGTCCCTCCACGTCCAGAGGAGGTCTTCGAGGTCGGAAGGAAGGTCGGCCTTCGTGGCCAAGAGGGGCTCGGCGCCCCAGAGAGAGTTGTCGTCGAAGAAGAGGCCGCCATCCTGCTCCAGGACCATGCCCATGGAGTCGCCCCGCTGGAGGAGGGCGAGGCAGAGGAGGCCGTCCTCTCTGGCGGCGTCGAAGATCGTCGCCCCCGGCGTTCCGATCATGGCAGTGTCCATCCAGGAGCAGCCCGTCGCCAGGACCGAGTGGGACGGCCCCGTCTCCGGGACGGGGACGGTGACGTTCTGGACCCTCGCCCCCCTCCCTGTCAGGTTGAAGAGGAGGGCTCTTGGCAGGGGCGAGCCGTCGATCGCCCGGGGCGAAAGCTCCGGATAGACGTAAGACGCCCCCATCCCGTCGACGACGAGGAGGACGGCTCCAGGTGGGCGGGCCGCATCCCCCACCAGGACCTCGGTGGTGGTGCTGGCGGGCCCTGCCAGGAGGAGGGGGAGGATGAGGAGGGCTAAGATGAGGCGCATCTCAAAAGTCGGTCATCACCCTGTACTGGTCTATCTCCGTCTGATTCAGCTCTGCGAGGAACTGCTCGGCGGCATCCTTTATGTCCTTGGAGCCGGTGATCGCCCTCCCCGTCACCACAATATCGGCGCCGGATCTCAGCGCCTCGGCGACGGTATCGACCCGGATCCCTCCGGCGACGGCGACGAGGAGCCTGCTGTCTGCGCCGGCTGCCATCTTCTTTATCTCGGCTATCACCGCCCAGTTGTGCCTCTCAGCCTCCTGATCGATCGCCCGGTGCATCTCCACCACGTCCGGCAACGCCGAGAGGGAGGCGAGGACCGCCAGGGGGTCGGGGACGTTCAGCATATCGATCACCGAGTAGATCCCCGTCTTTTTCGCCTCCCGGATGGCGAGCTCCAGGGTCTTCGCTGGGGCGAGGCCGGATATGACGACGGCGTCGGCGGTGGCGTCGGCGGCGAGGCGGACCTCCAGGTTTCCGGTGTCCAGGGTCTTCAAATCCAGGACCACAAAGGAGCTGGGCCGGACGTTCCTGATCTCCTTCACCACCGAGGCTCCAAACTTCTTGACGAGGGGGGTGCCCACCTCGATGAGGAGATGGTCGCTATCCGGGAGCTGGGAGAGGACCCTCCGGACGACGGCTAGGTCCACCAGATCCAAAGCCACCTGGAGGTACGGCGGGTCCCAGAGCCTGATGACCCGGAAGCCCATAACCGGATGGGTCGACCTGTCCTTCTCGTAAAGGACGGTATCGATGTCGGGGAAGCTTTCCATCGCCCTCTTTATGGCGAGCTTCGTCGCCCCGTAGTTGTACCTGTAAATGGCGTCGTAGTCCCGGGACTGGGGGTGGATGAAGACGCTGACGACGATGACGATCTCCTCGACCTTGGACTTTGGGATCACCCCTTCGGCGACAGAGTCCGCCACCGCCTTGGCGACGGCTGTCTGGGCCGGGCCGAAGATCACAGCCGCCTGGTCCATATTCTTAACAGTCACCTTCGGGACGATTAGGGTGGCGGGCTTCGCCGGCAAGTTCGGCCTTATTACGGAAAGAAGCGGGGTGTGCCCCGCAGAGAGCTGAGCTAGGCCGTTCGCGAAGGCGATCCCCACGGGCCCATCTTTGTCTCCGATCAATAGATCAATGTGAGCGAGTTCTGGCTCTTCACCTATCAGCGCCTCTCCTATCAAAAACAAGCGTTCACCTCGAAACCGAAAAACATCCCGCCGGTATTAATCCTTTTGCACCGCCCCCAATCGGCCGTCCAAATAGACCGCTCCAAGACCGCTCCAATCGGCCGTACCAGTAGACTGCTACAATCGGCCGCCTCTCGATGCGGCCGCCTTTCAAGACGAAATCAGGCCGGATTCCCGCGACTTTAGTCGTGGGAGGAGGCCGTACTTATTCCCCTGCTCCTTCTGACAAAAACATATTTATGGCTGAAAGATCAATATTAAAATGATGATAGATCAGGTATTAACCGTTAGGTGTAAGCTTGCCCCCTCAGATTCGCAGGCGAGATCTATCGAGGAAGCTCTATTAGTTTTTGCTAACGCTTGCACCTGGATCAATCAGAACGTCGATCCGAAGGTTAAGGGCGGGATTAAAATGCAGTACTTGATCTACCAAGATGCAAGGGAGACGTTCGGACTATCTGCGAACTTAACTATTCAGGCTATAAGACGAGTAGCTGCGAACCGTAAAACTGCAGGCAAGAACAAAATCGAAGAGTTTCAGCCAACAAGTATCAGCTACGATCAGAGGATATTCCAGTACAGAGAAGCCGATGAGCAGGTTGGATTGACTCTTCTACACGGTAGGGAACGAATCCCCCTTGATATTGGGAATTACCAGCGGAACCTATTGAAAGGTCAGAAACCCACGTCGGCAACACTGGTAAAGATGAGATCGGGTTACTATATTGATATCCAGGTCAAATCCGAAGCTCCCGATACCATAGAGACCGATAAGGTGATCGGAGTCGATTTGGGGATAACTGATCTTGCAGTAACTTCAGAAGGTGAGATATATTCAGGATCTGAGATTAAAACGGTAAGAGACCACTTCGCCCAACTGCGAACCGACCTCCAACGCAAAGCCTCGAAGGGCACAAGAAGTACCAGACGGAGATGCAGGCAACTTCTGAAACGGCTGTCGGGTAAGGAGCAAAGGTTCCAGAGATGGGTTAACCATGGGATCAGCAAAATCATAGTTCAGAGAGCCATTGAAACCGAGTCTGCAATTGCATTGGAAGATCTATCGGGGATCAGGCAGACGTCTAATCGTCGAATCAAGTCTTTACACAAGTGGGCGTTCTACCAGCTGAAAGAGTTCGTGAGCTATAAGGCACTAGCTGCTGGTATCCCTGTGATTCTGGTAGAACCCGCTTACACAAGCAAGACCTGTCATCAGTGCCACCACATCGGGGACAGGAACGGGAAGTTGTTTTCCTGTCCTTCGTGTGGTTGGGGCGGGGACGCAGACTACAACGGAGCTAAAAATATTGCTGATCTTGGGGCTGTTGTAAACCAGCCCGGAGGTCCGGGGTTGTTCTGCTTAATCGAGGCAGAAAAGATTCCAGGGCTACAGAAAGCCTCCCTCTTCAGAGGGGGGTAGTCTACTGATATCGGATCAAGCCCAATCGAACAGAGGCGAGCGCAGAAAAAAGAACAGATGGAGGTGGTCGGCTGGGACGGACCACCCCCTCCACATCTGAGGGATCAGACGGTGAGGGTCGTGACCTTCAGGACCGGCACGTTCCCCTCAGAGTCCTCTTTTGAGGCGAAACCGACGGAGGCGTCACCTTTTGCCACCAGGACCGCGGAGAAGGGACAGTCTTTGCACTCAGCGATCGCCTTCTTTATGAGGCTCGTGGCGTCAATCTCGTACCACCCCTCATCATCAACATCTATGGAGGCTTCGACATCGCCGTCATAATCGGGCTTGCCGTCCCATACGACGGTCTCCTCGAAGAACCCGGAGTTGTAGAAGTGGAGCTCCACCTCTCCGGGGATCTCCACCTCCTTAGCGTAGACCCTCAGGGTCGCGGAGTAGATATCGTCGAGGGATTTTATCTTGAGAGACTCTATCATGAGGATCGTGTCGAAGGAGAGCCAGGCCTCCATCTGAGGCTCGTCCTCTTCGGAGGAGGCCCAGAGGATCTCTTCGGTTCCGAAGTTCTCATCCTCAAAGCCTTTCGCGATATATGAGTCGCCCGTCAGCATCTTGGGGGACGACCATGTCATGGCGAAGGCCGTCCCCAACAGGAGGAGGGCGCACGCCATGCAGAAGGCAGATTTGAATTTATATCTCAAACTCTTCACCTCACCGCCCATAATATCGGGATAAATAAAAAAGACTTGCCTTCATCTCTGACCTACATGACCCCTATAAATGGGGCGTGGAGGTGAAAACCTCCGATTTTGGGGCGTTCTCCAGGATTGAGGGCCACGTTACCTTTATTAACTGAAGATCCTCTTTAGCCCCGGTGGGTTAGGTTGAGATATTCAAAGGATCTGCGCCACCTCCTGGGCGCGACGGCGATCCTGGCGTTGCTCTTTGCGACGACCGCATCTTCTGCGACGTTTCAGGCGGGGACCGACCTCCAGGCTGCCATAGACGGAGCGCGACCCGGAGATACCGTCATCGCGGGGCCGGGGGTCTACGACAGGGTGGAGATAACCAAGAGCATAACCCTCATCGGCGACGGCGCCAGGATCAGGGCCGGCGAGAGGAATATGGGGATCAAGATCTCGGCGGACGACGTCACAGTCTCCGGCTTCATTGTAGAAGGGGGGCTTCGCGGCATCCATCTGGAGGGCTCCAGGAACTGCACCGTCTCCAACAACACCGTCACCGGCGTCGTCCAGTGGGGTATCGGCCTCATATCCTCCGACGATAACAGGATCGAGGGGAACGTCGCCAACTACAACGGCCTTGGACCCCACAGATGGTACGGGATATACCTCTCCGGGTCGAACGGCAACCAGATCCTCGACAACGCTGCATCCTTCAACGGCGAGTACGGGATCTGCCTCTTTCCGAGCTGCTCTGATAACGTCATCAGCAGCAACGTGGCGGAGGGGAACAAATACGGGATCTACGCCTTCACCGACTGTAACGAGAACATCATCACGAGAAACCGCCTGAAGGGTAACGAGATCGCCGGGATAAAGATGATCGGAAGCTGCATCAGAAACCACATCCTGGAGAACGAGATATCCGAGAACGGCGTCGTGGGCATATTCCTCCAGACGGGGTCGGGATATAACCTCATCAGAGGAAACGAGATCGCCAAAAACTCGAACTTCGGGGTCCAGATCCTGGAGGGGCCCGCCGGGAACAACACCCTCGTCGAGAACAACATATCAGGGAGCCAGAGGGGCGTCCTCGTCAACACCGACGGGAACCTGATATACAACAACAGGATCTTCGACTGCGTCATCCCCGCCGAGGATCGGGGGACAAACCAGTGGTACAAAGCCTATCCCGTCGGCGGAAACTTCTGGGATAGCCATACAGGGGCCGACGAGATGTCCGGCCCCGGCCAGAACGCGTCGGGCCCCGACGGCTTCGTCGACCAGCCCTACGTCATCAACGACCGGGCAAGAGACGTTTATCCCATCTTCGGGGAGTCTGCCCGCCCCATCGCCCTCGTCGACGGATCCATATATCCGGCTAGGGCCCAGATAGGCGCCCAGGTGACCGTCGAGGTCGTCCTCGAATCGAAGCACGGAATCGCCCAGGTCTCGGCCAGGACCAGAAACCTTCTCACCTCCTCGGAGCCGAGCCGGTATATCTCCATGTACCCTTCTGGAGACGGCTCCTATTCGGGGATCCTCCAGACCGCCCTCATGGGGGCCGGAAGGTACGCCGTCATCCTGACGGCGAAGGACGCCAGGGGCTTTGAGATGGTGGAGGATATCGGGGAGCTGGAGCTCCTCCCACGGTCCGGACGGGACTTCGGCGAGGCGCTCTCCCGGGGGCTATGATCATAATGACAAGTTTGCTATTCATTCAGGGGAAAAAACCATGTTAGGGGTTAGAAGAAAGGGTTATTCGATCCGCCGGCCCGGCGAGGAACCTGCGAGAGCTTCAGGAAGTGGGGGCTCGAAGGTCGTTAGGGCGGCCTGGGCCGTCCTCCTCGCAATGGGGCTGATCATTTGTGCAGGTGCAGATCAGAATATCGATCAAGAGCGTTTGGATAAGTGGGACTGCCCCTCTTGCAGGGGCGAAGAGACCTTCCAGCTGGACATATTCAACTTCCTGGGCCACAATCCGACGAAGATCGAGAATGAGGGGGAGAAGCCCCCAGGACCCCAGGAGGCGCGAGCCGCCATGGAGAGTGAGGCCGCAGGAAGCGCCGGAGGGTTCGTCCGCGGCGAGTTCCTCGCCACCGCCGGAGAGGCAGACGGATACGACGTGATCCTGGACGTGGGGACGGAGTACTCAGCGGCTCACATCCGGGGGGCCGTCCCCCTCTACTGGGAGGAGTTCCTCGACGACGAAAACAACCCCCGGTCCACCGCCGAGATCGCCGAGGTCTTAGGGAACGCCGGGATCTCCCCGGAGGATTCGGTGCTGATCTACGGCGACTGCGCCACATGTGACGCCATATCCGTTGCACCTTTCGTCTTCTGGGCGATGAGGTACGTCGGCCACGGCGACGTGGCGGTCCTGGACGGTGGTCTGGAGAGCTGGAAGGCAGCGGGGCGGCCGACGGAGACGAAGGCCCACGAGAGGGAGGCTGTGACCTACTCCCCCAGGGCGAGGTCGGATCTTCTGGCAGAATATGATGGCGTCGCCTCTGGGAGGTACCAGCTCGTCGACGCCCGGACCTTCCAGGAGTTCGCAGTCGACAAGATCCCGGGCGCCGTTAACATAGACTACAGCGCCGTTCTGACCAACGGCCGCATGAAGGGCGGTGAGGAGCTGGCGGCGGTCTTCGCCGGGCTTGATAAGGCCAACCCCGTCGTCGTCTACTCCAACGCCGGCGCCAGGGCCTCGATGGTCTGGTACGCCCTCCAGCTGATGGGATACGAATCGAGCCTCTACACCTGGAACGATTGGGATTCCAAGAGGCAGCAGGTGAAGGCGGTCCTGAAGGAGGCGAGGGCGGATCCCAACCCCGCATGCCCCGGCCCCGTCAACATATTCGCCACCTTTGACGTCGTCCCCGACGAGGCCGACTCAGACGCCGGTCTATTCGGTCCCATGGCAGCCTCTGAAGAGGCGTCGGCCGTCGAAGAGCCCCTCCCAGAGAATCCGGTCATAGAGGTCGGATCCCAAGAGCTGCCGAAGATGGAAGGCCTCCCGGATGAGACGGACGGATCCATCGTCGGCATCGACGAGATCGAGGATCTGATCCAGGTGGCCTCCTCCCTGGAGAGGCCGACGGTCCAAGCGATGGGATGCGTCGCCTGCTTCGACCCCGTCGCCCTATACGCCTCGGGTTCCAACCCCTCTTCGATCACCGGCGGCGTCAAGCTCGGCTCTGTAGCGAAGACTACCCCTGCGCCGATCACCGCCACGGGGGCCCTGATCCAGAACCAGGACGGGGACGTCATGGCCACCATCGAGCTCGCCGCCACCCTCGGCGATGAGCATATGGGGACCTGGGACGCCTCCGGCGCCCCCGATGGCCTCTACATCGTGACCGTGGCGGCGACGGCGGGAGGGAAGACCTCCTACTTTGAGGACGTCCTGACGATAGAGATCGACTCCTCGGCTCCGATCCGGGAGACGGCCGCCTCTGCCATCAGCACCGGGATCAAAAAGCTGGGAAGGTATTAATCGGATAGATACGTAGAATGAGGAGATGAGCCGAAAGAGCCCCTTATTTTTTCTCGCCCTCCTGGCGATCGGGGGAATCGCCTTCAGCGGCGCGGCCATCTCCATCTCCTTGAAAGAGCCACTGGATCCGTCACCTAGGTGGTTCCTCCTGAGGATCGACTCCGCCCTCCATCCCGAAGACGACCTCGAGCCTCCCGTAATCCTCAACGCCCACATATCTCCGATGATGGTGAAGCGGGGCGACCCGAGGGTGAGGATCGTCGCCTGGGTCTCCGACGACGTATCCATCGACGCCGTCTACGCCGAGGTGGCGGGGCGGCAGACGCCTCTCCTCGACCTCAGCCGGAACGGGAGGTACGAGGGGCGTCTGAGCTCGAACCTCCCCTTCGGCGATCATGGGGTCACCATCGTCGCCGTCGACAGGGCGGGGAACGCCGCCGTCTCCGACGACCTGGTACTCCGGGTCCTCAACCCCCTGGACCTTAACGGAAACCGGATCGAGGACAGCCTCGAAGATCTGGAAGATCAGGACCTGAGGGTTATCGTCCTCACCGAGGAGAATGTCTCTCTCAGAAGAGAGGATCCGAAGATTGGGGATAAGGTGGGCGGAGAGTTCAGAGTCCTCCCCGGGGCCTCCATGGTCGTCAGGGGGTCAGAGCTTGAGAGCATCGCGAATATCGACGGGGTCAAAGGGGTTTATCGAGATCAGAAGCTCCAGATCCTGGGGGGGATGGGGGAGGGTTACCGGCCGGGGGACGACCCTCGATTCGACGTCAATGATTATACCGGGAGGGGGGCGACGGTGGCGATCCTGGATACCGGCGCTGATCCAAACCACCGGTCCCTCGACGACATGGACGACGAGCTTCTGACCTCCGACCCCAAGATCGTCGCCTTCCAGGACTTCGTCAACGGAAGGGATGAGCCGTACGACGACCACGGCCACGGTACCCACTGCGCCAGCCTCATAGCGGGTACTGGGGATGCTGGCGGCATCGCTCCAGGAGCGAAGTTGGTGGTGGTGAAGGTGATGGACAAGGACGGTGCATGCTACCTCTCCGACGCCCTCACCGCCCTCGACTGGATCCTGGAGAATCGGTCGGACCTGGGGATAGACGTCATCTCCTTCAGCGTCGGCGGTGAGGAGGCGAGCTACGGCCCCAACCTCCTGGACTCCGCCTGCGACAGGATGGTGGAGGCGGGGATCGCCGTCGCCGTCGCCGCAGGAAACCTCGGCCCCTCGGCGAGGTCGATAGTCACCCCCGGGACGGCCGAGAGGGTCATAACCGTCGGCGCCGTCGACCCCTTCGGGAACGTCTTCGAGAGGTCATCCCGGGGGCCTACCCCCGACGACAGGGTCAAGCCGGACCTGGTGGCGGTGGGGGTGGACGTCGCCTCAGCTAGGGCGGGGACCCTCCGGGAAAGGTCCATTATGAGCGGGACCTCCATGGGAGCACCCCAGGTGGCGGGGGCGATCGCCGTCCTCAAAGAGAAGCAGCCGGATCTCGACCCTGCCGGGGCGAAGAGGGTCCTCCTCAAATCCGCCGACGATATCGGGCAGCCGGGCCCCGACAACACGTACGGTTACGGTCGGCTGAACCTGAAGGCGGCTCTGGACCTCGTCGACCTCCCCGAAGAGAGGGGGGGGCCCGAGGTTTACAGCCTCGTCCTGAGCAGGTCTAGGGCCAAAGCCGGAGATCCGATCATGATCCACGCTGGGATCTCAGGAGATATCGGATCTGCGGAGGCAACCGTCGTCGGCGGCGATGGGGAGATGAGGATACCGATGAACGACTTTGACAAAAATGGGATCTACACCTGCAGATGGGAGACCCGGTTCTGGGACCCCGGCGACTACTCGATCGTGGTGGAGGCTAGAGATCTCTTCGGCGGGGTGGGGACGGACTCCGCCCCTTTCTCCCTGGCCTGATGGGGTTGACTATGGACCGAAATATGGACCCAAGAGAGGAGATATCTAAGTTCGGAAGAAAGCTGGTGGCCTCGGGCCTCACCTACGCCCACTTCGGAAATATAAGCCTCATCTCGGATGGGAAGATCCTGATCACGGTGACAGGATCGATGCTCGACGAGATCGGGGAGGGCGGGGTGATCGAGGTCGACCTCCAGGGCCCCTGCCCGGCGGACGCCATCGCCAGCTGCGAGGCACCCGTCCACCGGGCGATCTACGAGAAGACGAACGCCCGAGCGGTGATCCACACCCATTCCCCCTACGCCGTCGCCACGTCGATCCTGGAGGAGGGGCCCTTCGAGCCGATGGACGGCGAAGGCGCCCGGTTCCTGGGGACCGTTCCCATCATCGATGGAGAGATGGGGAGCCTCGAACTCGCCAATAAAGCCTCCTTCGCCCTCAGATTCAGCAGAGCTGCCATCGTCCGGGGTCACGGCGTCTTCGCCATCGGAGCGACCCTCGAAGAGGCGTACATCGTCGCCTCCATGGTGGAGCACAGTGCCACCATCAGGCGGCTCGTCAGCACAGGTTGAAAAATGGAGGGGGTCCCAGCTCTTCGGCGGACTCCGCCCCATCCAGCCCCGCCTCTCCAGGATCAACCGAAGGGCGGGTAGACGAAGGCCCCGCCCTCGGCGAGGTCTGGGTCGACTCCCATGAAATCCCGCAGAAACTCCCGGTGGATCGCCTGGGGGTCGAGGTCGGCGAAGTGGTCGGGGTAGAGCCACTTGGCGACGGCGACCGCCCCGATGGTCATCTGGGGTCCCAGGGAGAAGTCGCCGGAGATGACGTAGACCCGGTCGTTCCTGACGGCGTCGACGAGGGCGAAGCCCGGCGCCTTCATGATCCCGTCTCTATAGGCCTTGAGGCGGGAGTCGTCATCGACGGCGTAGCCGCCGCCATAAGAGAGGCCGATTATGACGTCGGGGTTCGCCTCCATCACCCACTCCGCCTCGACGTCTCCGTGATAGTCGATCATCCCCTTCGCCATGTTCACGCCGCCAGCGATGTCGCATAAATCGGTATAACCGGTATCGCTGGCGTAAGCCCACCGGGTGGAGGCATCCCTCTCGGGGCTCTCCCGCTCCAGGAAGGCTCTCATCCTATCCTCTTCGGGGATATCGGCGACCCTCTCCGTGACCGTCCCCACATAAAGGTCGTACCACTCTTCGTAAGCGCTGGCTGCCTCTTTCTTGCCGATGAGGATGCCGAGAAGCATCATCTCCTCCTTCAGTCCGTCGGCCCTGGAGAGGTCGATTCTGATGAGGGATACCTCAGGCGGAAGCTTCTCCTCCAGCTGATCCTGGGCCCCCGTCTGGGTGAAGGCGATGACGAGGTCGGGGGAGAGCTCCAAGATCGCCTCCAGGTCGGGCTCTGCGTGAGAGCCTACAGAGGGCTTATCCGCCAGCCCCGGAAAGAGGCTCTCGCGCTCCTGGACGGTTCTTCCCACCCCTGCGATCGCCTCCTCGCCGCCGAGGACGATGACGGCGGTGGCGTGGCGCATGTGGAGGGGGACTATCCTCGAAACGGGGGCGTCGACGGTAACGACCCTTCCCGCGGAGTCGATGAGGGCGATCTCCGCGGGATCGCCCCGGATGATCTCGCGCACCCGGGCGAGGTCGTCTTCGTCGATCTCGCCGTCCCCGTCGGCGTCTGCAAGCTCCGTCTTCGCCACAGATCCGTCGATCATCCCCTCCAGGGCGGCGATGTCCAGCTCGTCTATCGTTCCGTCCATGTTGGCGTCGCCGAAGATCTGGAGGGTGTACCCCGACGCCGGCGACGCCGCCAAGATCAAGAGGATCGATGATGAGATCAACGATGATAGCATAAATCTCGATATCGAATTCAAATTCATGCACCTCCGAAGTGGCGGCGGTCCCTTCGCCGCCAGAGGGAACAATGGCTCCGTTTGGTTATAACAATTTCCATCGGAGTGTTACAAATGATCTTGAAGTGGGCGAAATTAGAGGTTCGAAGGTGGCGGGACGAGACGCAGGGTCGGTGGAGTCCAAGTCCCAAACCCTCAAAAAAGATATTAACGGGCAGGTCGAGTTTGGAATCATGAGCTCCGCCTTCCAGATCGGGAGGATCGCAGGGATCCCCATAAGGTTACACGTAACCTTCCTCGTGATCATACCCATAGTCGCCTACATATTCTCAACCTTCACCGCCACCACCAGCCTCGAGATCTTCGGCCAGGTCTACGACCTCTCCTATGGGTTTCAATCCGTCGAGCCCCCTGCGGCCAGATGGGCTTACTCCCTCGCCTTCGCCGTCCTACTATTCCTCTGCGTCGCCCTCCACGAGCTGGGCCACTCCTTTGTGGCGATGCGGTACGGTATAACGATCCGCAGCATCACCCTCTACATCTTCGGGGGCGTCGCCTCCATGGAGGACATCCCCCGAGAGTCGGGGATGGAGGCGAGGATGGCGGTGGCGGGCCCCGCCGTCAGCGGGATCCTCGGCTTCGGTTGCATCCTATTCAGCGTCCAGTCGGCGCTCCTCCTGGGCGGGAGCCATCCCCTCACCACCCTCCTATGGACCCTGGGAGTGATCAACATCGTCCTGATGATCTTCAACCTCCTTCCGGCCTTTCCCATGGACGGAGGGAGGATCCTCAGGGCCTGGTTCGCAACCAGGATGTCCTACGTCGACGCCACGAGACGGGCGGCAAACATAGGCAAGCTCTTTGCGATCCTCATGGGGGTTCTGGGGATCATGGGGAGCCCCTTCTTGATCCTCATAGCCTTCTTCGTCTACATCGCCGCCAACGAGGAGGAGAAGGCCACCTCCATCGTCGTCCCCCTGGAGGGCGTGAAGGTGAAGGATATAATGTCCCGGGACCTCAAGACCGTCACCCCTGAGATGACCCTCCCCGATATCATCAACCTCATGTTCCGGGAGAAGCACAGAGGATACCCGGTGATGGTGGAGGGGAGGCTCGGAGGTATCGTGACGATATCCAACGTCCAGAAGGTCCTCGAGGAGAGGAGGAGCGCCACCACCGTCGGCGATATCATGGTAAAGGAGATATACGTCATCGGGCCTGAGGACGAAGCCGCCGGGGCGATGAAGAAGATGATGGAGAGGCAGATCCGGAGGCTTCCGGTGATGGAGGACGGGAGGCTCGTGGGGATAGTATCACGCTCTGACCTCATCAGAGCGATAGAGATCTGCTCCGGAAGGTGATATCGACGGACGATCCCTAAAGGTCCCCTGGGTCTTTGGACAAAGGGTTTTCTAGGTAGTCGTCCCTGAGATGGCCAACGGTGAGGTAATCGATTTGGATGATATAGGATCGGGCGGCTCAAAATCGGGCGGATACGATGGCGGGGAGACGGGCGCTGCCCTGGGAGAGGAGAAGAAGGGCGAGATAGTGATCGTGGGGACTGCTCACGTATCCGAAAAAAGCGTCCAGGACGTGATAAGGGCGATAGAGGACCTCCATCCCGACGTCGTCGCCGTGGAGCTCTGTCAGGGGAGGTACCGGGCCCTCACCGGCCATGAGGAGACGGGAGATATCCAGATAAAGGAGATCTTGAAGGACGGCAAGCTATACCTCCTCCTCGTCCAGTGGCTCCTCGCCTACGTCCAGAAGAAGATCGGCTCGGATCTGGGGGTGAAGCCGGGGTCGGAGATGATAGCCGCCATAGAGGCGGCCGAGAGGATGGGGGCGCGGGTTGCCCTCGTCGACAGGGATATAGGCGTCACCATCCAGAGGTTCTGGTCGGCGATGAGCTTCCTGGAGAAGGCGAAGCTTGTGGCATCGATGATCCCCGCCGCCTTCGGAAAGGGGGAGGAGATCGAGATCGATAAGGTGACCGAGGAGGACGTAGTATCAGCCATCATAGAGGAGTTCCGGGAGGTATCCCCCCGGGCCGCCGAGGTCCTCATCGACGAGAGGGACGCCTACATCGCCCGAAACCTGATAAGCCTAGGAGGGGGGGCGAGGGTGGTGGCGGTCGTCGGCGCAGGCCACCGGGAGGGGATAACGAAGTACCTATCCCACCCCGAGAAGATCCCCGCCTTCGAGGATATGGCCCGTTCCTCCAGGCGGAGGGTCTCGGCCCCCAAGATCTTCGGAGCCGGTCTGACTTTGCTCGTCCTGATAACCATAGCCGCCGTAATCTTATCCGGCATCACCACCGAGACCCTCTTCTCCGCCTTCAAGGTCTGGTTTATCGTAAACGGCGCCCTCAGCGCCGCGGGGGTGATCCTGGCCCGGGGCCACCCCATCTCGGTCCTCACCGCCTTCATGGTCGCCTGGCTGACGAGCTTGAACCCCCTTATGGCTGCGGGCTGGTTTGCGGGGATCGCGGAGGCGTGGAAGAGGAAGCCGAAGATGGTCGATATGAAGAGGCTCGCCGAGGCGGAGACCTTCAAGGAGATGATGGCTGTGCCCCTCTTCCGGGTGATACTGGTGGCCGCCATGGCGAACATAGGGAGCGTGGCGGGTACGGTCCTCGGCGCCTACCTGATCCTCCAGATGTCTGGGGTGAGCCCCCAGGACCTGGTCGGCGGGATCCTTTAAAACATCATTAGATTACGGAGATGCCTGCATTCTTGATCTTGTTAAGCCTGCCTATGTTCAGCAGGAGCGGCGTCAGACCCTCCACTTGGGCCGCCACCTCTAGGGGCCCTCCATCCAGGGGTCTAAGGTCTCTTACAATACAGACCAGGTTGGAGACGACCTCTTTTGCCCTTGGATCGTCCCCGACGATCAAGACGTCGCCTCCGAGAATCTGGTCCAGATCTCCGAAAGCTGCGTAGGAAATGGTGTGAAAGGCAGCCACCACCTTGATTGATGGTGGCAAGAGGTCCCTGACCAGGAGGGCAGCGCTCCCCTGAGCTGGTGGGGTGTACTCGAAATGGTTATTCCTCCTGGCCATGGGGACGACGGGGGATATTACGATCTGATCGCTGTAGCTCTCCCTCAGGTCCGAGGTCATCGACTCGACGAACTTGTAGGGTATGCTTAGGACCACCAGGTCGCTCGATTTGATGGCTTTGCTGTTGTCCGTCCCCTCAATCTTGGCACTTATCCCTCTAGCCTTCAGAACTGAGGTCAGCTCTGCCGCAGCCACCTCGGCCTTCTCAGCCCTCCTCGATCCTATGATGATCTCGTGCTCAGCCGCCCAGCGTTTGACAAATCCCTGGCCGCAATCGCCAGTCCCTCCAACAACCGCGATCTTCATGCTGACCATCTCTTAGATCCATTTTATTTTATCGTTTGCCATGCATCGGGGGGTTGGTGGGCCGGGGAATGGAGCCGGAGAACTGGAGATGATGATGAGGGTGGAAAGGCGATGTAGGAATTATGGGTCAATAGAGTGGCCCATCAAGACCGAGGCAGATCTGAAATAGACGAACTGGAATAGAAATGCAGACCAGATGTGCAACAGAGGCGGATAATATACCGCGTGAGGCCTCATCAATGAAGGGTTGGCACGAGGTGACGTAAGGGAGTAGCAATGAAGGGGGTAATTTTCATCATCTCGTGCCACATTACTGCCGCACTCTTTGGTGCTGCAGTCAACCCAGGTTATGTCCCTTATCCCATATTAACTTTCGGGTCAAGCCGAAGATGAGGCGGTGATATCCACGAGCCGGCAACGGGCAGGGCTAACGATCTCCATTCCTCGGCGGTCAAACTGAGGACAATATCTCCCCGAGGACTCCGATGGGTGCGTCGGTCTTGATCCCCACGCCGCTGAAATGGGTTCTGGAGGCCTTCCATCCGGAGGTCCGGAGCCTCTCCACCAGGTCGTCGGCGGTCCCCGGCGCCAGCTTCAATCTCCTGCAAAGTCTGTGATGATCGTAGTACATGGGAAGATCGATCTCATCGGCGCAGAGCTGGAGGAGCCGGACTGCGCGATCGGATCTGGCCTTTGCCCCCTCCAGCACCGCCAGAGCCTTCCCGATCCGCCCCCGGTCCTGGATCTTCCCCAGCCAGAGGGGGCCGGCCACCTCAGCCCTCCCGCCGCAGAATGAGCACGCCCCAGAGGATCGGCAGCCTAATCCGGATGCAGTCCTCCAGCTGCCGCAGCTGCGACAGACCTCGATGTACCCCATCTCGTCGAGGGCAACGTCGGCGCTCTTCGCCCCCCTCTCGATCCTGACGTATACCCGGACGTAATGGTCGGTGGCGTGGGTCAGGATGGGAGCCATACCCTTGTCGACCCTGGCCAGCTCCCTCGCCACAGCCCCCAGGAGGATCCTTGCCCCCATCTCCCGGTGATGGTCGGCCTTGACGGGTACGGCCATGTACTTTCGAATGCCGCTTTTGAGGTGGGCTCCACAGAGGGGGGCGGTATCCGTCGCGGTGATGAAGAGGTAATTCAGGGCCGATCGCGCCGCAGCCGCCAGGAAGGGGGCGGGGGTGCCGAAGGGGTCGAGGTCGACGGCCTCAAACCGCCTCTCGTGGAGGAGGACGTTGGCGTTGCTGGTGAGGATCTCGCATCCTTCCAGGCCGTTGAGCCTTGCATTCTCCTCGATGAGGGCTACGGCTCTGGAGCTGACGTCGTTCAACGCTACGTGGCCGACCTCAGCCTCTTTCGCTACCCTGAGCCCCCGCGCTCCGCTGGCGGCGAGGGCGTCGAGGTAGTCGTCGATCCCCAGGGCCTTGGCCATCGCCACACCCAGGTCCCTGTTGAGCCTCATCTTGGGGTTGTAGAACGCCCCCTCGACGTTGAGGGTGACAGACCCCTCCACCACCATCTTCGCCATCTCAGTTCACTCGTACCCCTTTTCCACCAGCCCCTCGCCCCAGTAGTTGTCGCATTTGGGGCAGTAGTAGATCGCCTCCACCACCACCTTCTTCCAGTTCTCCGAGTCGAGAGGCCGCCTCAGCTCCCTCGCCTCGCACTCGGTCCCGCACTTCGGACAGAAGGGCAGAAACTGCGCCTCCAGAACGACGTCGTTATCTTCCACCGGAATGACCTCCGGTACCGAGATGAGCCCCTGCCAAAAAAAAGTTGTCGGTGACCCCTCAGAAGAGGGGATGACCCGATATCAGGATCCCTGCGAGAAATCCGAGGATCGCACCGCCGTTGAGGAAGGGTAGGCCTGCCTGGGGTTTATCCCTGGAGGTCCCCGAGAGGAGTCCGAAGCCGAGGTAGGTTCCCATCATCGCCCCCAGGGCGGGAAGGTTTGCGCCGATGCCGAGGATCTCAAACTCGGGGAGGGCGAAGTACCAGTTGGCGGAGATCACCAGAACCGTGGGGATTATGGCGTCCCCAAGGCCGAGGAAGTAGGCTCCTCGATCCTCCCCGGAACCCATCCCCTCGCGGCGGAAGCTGTAGCCCCTCCTCCTGGGAACTACGAAGAGGAGGGGGGCCCTGATCTCCATGACTCCCTCGGCGAGGGTGACCATGTGTCGGGTCTTGTAGACGGATATGGCATCGTAAGCCGCGAGGATGAGAAGGAGGATGATGGCCGGGAAGGGGGTCATGCTCAGGCCGAAGAGCGTCCCGACCCCAGCGGAGACGATGAGCCCGACGATGTCGATGACGTACCATTCCGGGTGGTGGTGGAGGAGGGCCAGGACTGCCAGGGACGACGCCAGGGCCGGAAGGGGGGCGAGGAACGCCGAGAGGACGTAGTAGACGCCGATGGCTATCGCCAGGAGGACGACGCCGCTGACCACCCACCCCTTCTTCAGCCTCAGGGCCATCAGTATGAAGAGGGTGAACCCCAGGACGAGCAGTATGTAGCCGAAGGGGTTTGCCGTCGATTCTGGATCGTCGAAGATCCTCACCTCCGTCTCCGAGAGGGGGTCCATCAGGGAGAGGGAGAGGATCTGGACCGCTGCCAGGAAGAGGAGCATCACCACCATGGGAGATAGCCGCTCCCGGATCGTCTCAGGGGCCACTTCTCCCCTCCGCCAGAAGCTCAAGGTAGGATTCCCTTATCGACTGAGAGATGCCGAGCTTCGCCATGATATCGAGGGCGGTCTTCTTCTGGGCCGACCAGTCTGCGCCTCCGGCGAGCTCCACCTCCAGAAAGGCGCCCAGCCCCTCCACATCGTCTACGCAGAGGACCGCCTCGTCCAGGGAGTACTTCGTCCTCCTCTTCCTGACGACGGCGGCCCGGGAAAAGCCGACGGATTCGAGGATCGACTCCATAGCGACGGGATCGTCGATCCGGACCCGCACCTCCCGCCTCGACTTCGTCTCGGAATCGAGTTTTGGCCCTTTGTATGTGATATACGCTCCCGTCTCCTTGATCCGTATCCGCAGCGCCTCGTCGCTCCTCGCGAAGTCGTGAGACGGGGAGTTGAAGTAGAGGTCGAGGTGGGCCTCCTCCCCCATCTCGACCCCACCGAGCCCCAGGATCTTCTCCTCGATCCCCAGCGGAGCTCGGGCCTTCACCTCCACCTCTATCATGGACCCGTCCTGATGAGGACGGTGGCGCCTTCCAGGGAGATCATATCGACGGCCCTCCCGGAGGAGAGGGTCTCGGTGGCGATCTCCACGGCATCGGGGGAGAGCTCCACCACTTCGCCGTCCAGGTCGACCTCGATCCTTCCCGCCTCCACCATCCGGGCCACCTCCTCCGGGTCCATGCCCTTCAGCTTTCCGATGATCCCGCCGCTTCTCTCCTTGAAGGCGGGCCCTATCACCTTCATCGAAGGCCTCACCTCCGCCGCCCTCGTCTCGATATCGGGCTGGCCTCTCTTCACCGCCACAGGAGAGCCGGTGGAGCCGGAGAGGTCCGCCGTCTCCAGGTCGAGGTCAGAGTAGACCTCTATCCCCGCAAGGGGCGAGTTGAGGGCCATCCCCCGATCCGACTTGTACCTCCGCACGGCCGCCGCCACGTCCTTGATCAGGCTTCCCTCGGGCTGGGGCGAGAGATCAAGGGGCCTGGGCCAGCTGGAGGCATGGACCGACTCGCCGGAGAGGCTCTGCTTGATCTCTTCGGCGATGAAGGGGGTGAAGGGCGCCAGGAGGGCGGTCAGCGCCTCCAATGCCGCATAGATCGTCGACTGGGCCGCCTCCTTCTCGGGGCCTTCGGGGCCGTAGAGCCGGGACTTGACGAGCTCGATGTAGTTGTCGGCGAAGATCTCCCAGGCGAAGGACCTGATGGCCCTGAAGGCCTCGTCGAAGGCGAACCTGTCCATCGATCCTGTAACTGCCTCGATCATCTGCGACAGCTCGAAGAGGAGCCACCGGTCGACCTGGTTTGGGGCGGGGTCTTCGGACCGTTTGGCGTGGGGTGCGGAGAACCGGTACATGGACCAGAGCTTCTGCAGGAACCTTCCGCCGCTGATGACGTCCTTCCACCTGAACATGACGTCGCTTCCGGGGCTCCCCCCCACCGCCGCCCACTGGCGGAAAGCGTCGGCGCCGTACTTCGTCACCACCTCTTCGGGGGCTATGAAGTTGTTCAGGGACTTGGACATCTTGTGGCCGTCCTCCCCCAGGACCATCCCGTTGACGAGGATCGAGTCCCAGGGCCTCGTCCCCACCAGGGCCTTAGCCCGGAGGATGGTGTAGAAGGCCCAGGTCCTGATGATGTCGTGCCCCTGAGGGCGGAGCTGGGCGGGGTATCGGGGTTTGTGGGGGCCGAGCCACCCTGTGACGTTCAGGACTGAGATGGAGCTGTCCATCCAGGTGTCGAGGACGTCGGTCTCGGGCTCGAAGTCGTCGGAGCCGCAGGCGGGGCACGGGACCGGCGGCCCCGTCAGGTTCGGATCCAGAGGTAGCCACTCTTCTTTCGCGACCAGCGGCTCTGCGCAAGATTTGCAGTACCAGACGGGTATAGGCGTAGCAAAGATTCTCTGGCGGGATATGCACCAGTCCCAGTCCATCGTTCCGGTCCAGTTCTTCAGCCTGATCTCCATGTGCTCGGGGACCCACTCGATCTCGGCGGAGGTCTCGACGATCTCCCTCGAATTTATCTTCACAAACCACTGCCTCTCGGAGAGGATCTCGATTGGGGTCTTGCACCTCCAGCAGAGGCCCACGTTCTGGTCGAGGGGCTCCTCCTTTTTGATGATCTCCGCAGACCTCATCTCATCGATGATGGCGTCTTTACATTCGGAGATCTTCATCCCGGCGAACTTGCCCGCCGCCTCCGTCATCCTCCCCTCCCGGTCGATCGCCTGGCGGAGGGGGAGGTGGTGCTCGACCCACCATCGGACGTCCTGCTTGTCGCCGAAGGTGCAGATCATGACCACGCCCGTGCCGAAGGCGGGGTCGACGACCTCGTCGGCGATGACGGGAACGTTGTAGTCGAAGACCGGCACCCTCACCTCGGTTCCGATGTACTTTCTGTTCTTCTCGTCCTCGGGGTGGACGGCGACGGCGACGCAGGCCGCCAGAAGTTCAGGACGGCTGGTGGCGATCTCCAGGTCTCCGAGGGGAGAGCCGAAGCGGAGGTAGTTCAGTTTGGTTGTCCGGGAGTCGTACTCTACCTCGGCGAAGGCGATGGCGGTGCCGCAGCGGGGACACCAGTTGACGGGGTGATCTTCCCGATAGATCATCCCTCTATCGTACATCTGGACGAAGGAGCGCTGGGTCTTGGAGTAGTACTCCGGGTCCATAGTCACGTACTCGTTGGACCAGTCGTTGGAGAAGCCGAGCCGCCGCATCGTCACCCTCATCTTGGCGATGTTTTGGGCGGTCAATTCTTCGCAGAGGCGGCGAAACTCCTCTCTTGGGACCATGTTCTTGGTGATGCCGTGGATCTCCTCCACCTTCACCTCGGTGGGAAGGCCGTGGCAGTCCCACCCCTGGGGGAACATGACGTTGTACCCCCTCATCCTCTTGTACCGTGCGACGAAGTCGATGTAGCACCAGTTGAGGGCGTTTCCTATGTGGAAGTTGCCCGTGGGATAAGGTGGTGGCGTGTCGATTATGTATTGGGGTGCGCTGGAGTTCCAGTCGAAATAATAGATCGACTCGTCCCAGGCGCCGACCCACCTCTCTTCAACTCCTTTAAAGTCGTACTCCTTGGAGATCTCGCTCATCGGGATGGCCTCTGGGTTAATTCTTTCGGCGATAGGTATGATGGTGGGAAGTTGCAAACAACGTTAATAGGATTATCGGTAGATCAATGGTCCATGGATCTCCTCATATATACCGCAGACCAGTGCGACCCCAAGAGGTGCACCGGAAGGAAGCTATCGAGGTTCCGTCTCGCCCGGACCACAAAACGGTACCAGCAGCTCCGGGGCCACCTCGTCTTAAGCCCCTTCTCCGAGAAGGCCCTCTCCCCCGCCGACCGGTCGGAGGTGGGCCGGGGGCTGGCGGCCCTGGACTGCTCCTGGGCCCACGCCGAGGAGGTCTTCGGCAGGATGAGGCTCAAGGAGAGGGCCCTTCCCTTCCTGGTCGCCGCTAACCCCGTCAACTTCGGAAAGCCCTTCAAATTATCGACCGTCGAGGCCTTCGCCGCAGCTCTGGTGATCCTGGGCGAGAGGGAGCAGGCGGAGGAGATCCTGGCAAAAATCTCCTGGGGGCACGTCTTTCTGGAGCTGAACCGTGAACCCCTGGAGGAGTACGCCGCTGCGAAAGATAGCACAGAGGTCGTCGCCATCCAGGCGGAGTATCTATAGTAAGATATTTGAGTTTGATATGCGTAAAAACAACTGGTGATCGATCATGACAGGATTAGTTCCGAAAGACGACTTCAAGCGGCTCCAGAGCCGGATGAACAGGCTGATGGAGGAGTTCGGGATCTCCGACCCCGAGGCGAGGTACATGCCCGAGATCAGGAAGATCCAGGATAAGATGAACCAGCTCATCGACGACTTCGCGGCCGAGGCCCCGGCGGCTGCGGGAGACGTGATGAAGCCCCTTGCCGACGTCATGGAGACGGACGACGAGGTCGTCGTCACCGTGGACCTTCCGGGGATGGATAAGGGGGACGTCGAGATCTCCGTCGCCGAGGAGCTCCTGGAGATAAGGGCGGAGAGGAAGGAGGAGAAGGAGGAGAAGGGCGAAGAGTTCTACCGGAAGGAGAGGTCCTTTTCGCGGTATGAGAGGTCCCTGAAGCTCCCGGCAGAGGTCAGAGCCGACGACGCCAAGGCGTCCCTCAAAGACGGGGTCCTGACCGTCCGCCTCCCCAAGGTGGAGGTGACGACCCGAAAGAAGGTGAAGATCGAGTAGGCCGGCCGGATCGGGGATACGGCCATCTAATCCTTCCCCGATCCAGGACCTTCCTGGAGGAGGAGGTGGTGGAGCTTGTCCCTCTTCGTCTCCAGGTACTTTCTATTTTTATCGTTCGGCGGTATCTCGATGGGGGCCCGGTCGACGATCTCCAGGCCGTACCCCTCGAGGCCTACGATCTTCCTAGGGTTGTTGGTGAGGAGCCTCATCTTCTTGATCCCCAGGTCGACGAGGATCTGGGCCCCGACGCCATAATCCCGGAGGTCTGCGGGATACCCCAGCCGATGGTTCGCCTCGACGGTGTCGTAACCCCTCTCCTGGAGGGCGTAGGCCCGCAGCTTGTTCGCGATACCTATCCCCCGCCCCTCCTGGCGCATATAAAGTAGCACCCCGTTCCCGTTCTCGGTGATCCGTCTCATGGCGAGGTGGAGTTGGTCGCCGCAGTCGCACCGCCTCGATCCGAAGACGTCCCCTGTGAGGCACTCGGAGTGGACCCGGACGAGGGCGTCCTCGCAGGAGGGGTCGCCGGCGACGAGGGCAAGGTGGCACTGGCCATCGATGAGGCTCTCGTAGCCGATGGCACGAAAGTCGCCGTACTTCGTCGGCATATCGACCTCGGCGATCCGTCTCACCAATTTCTCGCTTCGCATCCTCCGCCGGATCAGCCGGTCGATGGTGAGCATCTTGAGGCCGTGCTCGGCGGCGAACCGCTCCAGCTCCGGGAGCCTCGCCATCGTCCCGTCCTCGGCCATCACCTCGCAGATCACGGCTGCGGGGTACAAACCCGCCATCCGGGCGAGGTCGACGGAGGCCTCGGTGTGGCCCGCCCGGCGCAGGACCCCTCCCTCCTGGGCCCGCAGCGGGAAGGTGTGGCCGGGCATGACGAGGTCGTTGATCGTCGCCGCAGGGTCGATCAGGGTCCTGACCGTCTCGGCCCGGTCGAAGGCGGAAATCCCCGTCGTAACGCCCCGCCCTTTGGCGTCGACGGAGACGGTGAAGGCCGTCCCCATCTTCTCGGTGTTGTTCTGGGTCATGAGGGGCAGGCCCAGCTCATCGACCCGCTCGCCAGAGAGGGGGACGCATATAAGCCCGCGGCCGTGCTTCGCCATGAAGTTGATCGCCTCGGGGATCGCCATCTCCGCCGCGATGACGAGGTCGCCCTCGTTCTCCCGCCCTTCGTCGTCCAGGATGAGGATGAAGCGGCCGGCCCTCACCTCCTCGATCGCCTCTTCTACGGTGCAAAACGGCATATGAGACGGGGTTTTAGGTCCGGGTGGTTATAAGGGTTGGGTCGGGGCCGAGGAAGGGGCTTTGGGCAGCGAGGATGAACTCCTATGCAGTCTTGGAGCATTTGAGATATCAGCTACGAAAAAAAATGGATGCACTGGGAATAAAATGTATAACGTGAAGCCCAGAAGCCCCTCACCTGAGAGCCGAAAAATGTGGGCATCCATAGAAGGCATTTTTTATATATCATGACAGCTTTCCTCATCAGACGAAGTAAACCAAATCGAAATCGCTTACAACCCACTTTAGAGCTGTGGAGGCTCGATGGACTCTGGAGAAGTGAACCGGTAATGTCGTACACAGTAATCGTATTGCCGAAAGCCGAAAAACATCTCATCAAGCTAGATCAGAGGACGTTCGATAAGATCCCAAAGCAGATCGAAGAGCTGAAGGAAGGTCCCCACAATCCTCGACCCGGCGCCGATATCAAGAAGCTGAAAGGCTTCAAATCTCCACCTATGTACAGGCTGAGGGTCGGAAAGCAGAGATTAGAGTACTTCGTCGACGAATCGGACAAAACGATATACATTATCAATGCCTTCATGAGATCTGGCGACTCAGATTATAGATAAGAGTATATATCAATATGACTAAAAATGGTGTTGCTGGGTGCAAAATGGAAGCAGCAAAAGTCGTGAAACGTGATGAGCAGAGCGAAGCAGAATACGTTGATTCCCAATACGAATACCTGATGGAGAACAAAGATAAGGGAATCACCTTCGAGGAACTGCGCCGCAGGCGATCCGCCGAGCGCTGATATTTTGACAAGCTCCGATTAATCAAGCCATAAAGCCTCACCTCCATAGAAAGGATCGGTGATCGTCCTCTCTATTCTCCTACCCCGCCCTTCGTCGCTCTGATCTGATGGCGAAGCTCCGCGGGCCCCCGCCGCCGCAAGGTGTAGCCTGCATCCTCATCTTCGCCGGGGATGTTTCCGCCGTAGTCGTAACTCAGACCCGCGTCCCTCCCGATCTCCGCCGTTCTCGCATCGGCGGTCGGAGCGCGTCGACTCGGATCGCCTCGCTTATTGAGCTTTTCCCTCCGAGAAGAACCCGATCGAGATCGCCGCAGCCCCCCTCTCCTCTCGCCCCTTGACCAGCGTCCCGCCGCTAGAGAGATCGACTGCCGCAGGAACTCGGCTCTGCCTCTTGGAAGGGGGGGGTCGATCAGCTCGGACCCTGCCAAAAGAGATGCTGGCCAAGATCAAGTTCCCGCCTTTAGGGTCATGACTGCGTTCTCACCTCCGCCCCAGCGGCCTCGCCTTGGGGGTCGCCATCTCCGCCGCGATGACGAGGTCGTCCGTGTTCTCCAGGCTCTCGTTGTCGATGATGAGGATGAAGTGGCCCGCCCTCACCTCTTCGATCGCCTCTTCAGCTCAGCGTAACGGTATATAGTGCAGAATAGCACAGAGGCGGAGTTTTCCCTCCGTGCGGTTATTAGGGTTGGGTCGGGGGAAAGATCGAAACGTTCTTCGCCGATGGAGGACCACTATTGTTACTAAAATTGAGGTCGTCGCCTCCGTCAAGGGGCGGAAGGCAGGCGGGCCTTGAGATGAAAAGATCGATGGAGAACAGGTTTGGACGAAAGAGGTTGAGGGCAATGATGGGAAGAATGGCAGCTGTTATGTTATTGGTTCTTGCGCTGCTGGCCACGGCGGCTTCGTCGGCGGCGAGAGGTTCGAAGGCGACCACGGTCCGGCGATGAGGTACGACGGCCATCATGCAAGCCATGCTTATTTTTTCGGCCTCGATAGATGGGTCTCCATAGCAGGGGAGTTGGGACCTTACCCCGACCTCAGCGAGATGGTGAAGGCCCATCAGGAGCGGTTCAGCCTGGCAAGAAGCGTCTTTGGAGTCAGAGCATAGAGGTGAGTGTCTGGACATTGAGGCGACAAATCAGGAGCGTGATGTTCGCTTATGGGGGATACGCCATTTTTTAAAATGAAGGGGCAAGAGGGTCTCGCCCTTCGGGGCAAGGGTCCTTCGTTGTGGCCCGCTTTTGCAAAAAGGTTTATTTACTAAGAATGCCCTCAACCGACATTGGTGCTGTGAATGGACAATGTTATGATCGTTTAGGTCCCGTTGTTCTATTTGATCTCCCTCGTCACCATCGGTGGAGAGGAACATGGCCCATCGGCCTCCATCGACGAAGCGGATGAGGCGGGCGGCTCCGTCTACGCAGTCTCGGCGAGGATCGGACTCACCCCGGAGAATGGGGGTGGAGTTCGAGGGGCCACGAATAGAACTAGAACCTCCGCCACCTGATGCAGTTCCATTACCGGTGAAGTCGCCGCAAGGGCGGCAATTGTAGATCCCATCAATGTCACCTCTTTTGGTGAATGATCTGGCCGGGGCGGCCCCGATCCGGCCTCCCTGGCAATCGATTTTTCGTGAGCACTGGCCTTCAGATGGGGACATTAGATCGAAAAGATTTTGGTAGATACGTCTCTAAAATCTTTAATATATTTTTTATTAGAAATGCTGACCAATATTATGGGAAACCTCTTTATAGTATAAACAAGGGAGTTATCGAAGGGGTGTCTACTTAGATGAGCGATAGGACGGAGCAGTTGAAAGAGCTGTTCTTGAAGATATCAAGCAACACCAAAGTGGTCGAGAAGCAGGCCACGCTGCACGGCGATCTCAAAGGGAGTGAAGAGATCGAACGTAAGCTTCTGATGGTTGTATCCGACATGTCCAAGCGGTACAACATACAGACCAAGCTCACCCTCGAACAGCTGGCCACCGTGGTGAGGCTATTTTATAAAGGGCTCAGCGATACCGAGATCGCCGAGGAGCTGGAGGATCGAGCGCTCAACAAGACCGTCAGTCGCGCCAGGATCAAGCTCCACCTCTTCCGGGAGTCAGACCTGAAGCCGCCCTTTGAAAAGCAGGAGTTCGTAAAGCTGAACGATGCTGGCCTCTCGGTGAAGGAGATGAGCGAAAGGCTGGGAGTTGCCCCCTCCACCATCAGCGAGTACAAGAACATCTTCGAGTGCCAGGAGGCTGCCGAGAGGGACGGATTTACCAAGCGCTTTGAGGAGATCATATCCGACCAGGACGTATCCGAGCGGATGGTCACCCACATCTCCAAGGACGGGTTGCAGGATACCATGGATACCGACTACGAGACCGCAGAAGCTTAATAAACGAGGGAGCTGTCCAGCAGAGTGCAGCTCCCCCGAGCCGATTAAGGCCCGGTTTTGTTCCTCGTTTTGAAGATCGTGGGGCTTTCGCCCCTTAGGCTTGAGGTTACGATCTTGATTCCCATTTATTCTCTCTCTGCTTGGTAGGGGCCAGACAGTTCCATCCCTCATCCCAACGTTCCTGTAACGTCGCTCAGGGCGATACAAGGATTGATTGGGGTTGCCAATGAGAATATCATAACCTACCATTTGATGACCATTCTCATTCTAATCACCCGAGCCTTCCGTATCGAATTCGCCTTGATCGAAATTGATGGCAGGTTTCAATTTGTGCTCGGCCCCGCCCCGCACATGCAAAGGCTTAAATAGCAGCAGACCTTTCTGATCCACGCGTTAAGCTGGTCTGTTTTAAGGTTTTTCGCAAAGGATGGTGCAAAGTTTGTACGGCAATAACAGAGGCTCCTTTGGTGGCAGCGGGTTTGGTCCCTCTGCGCCAGTGGAGAGCGGAAAGGAATACGAAGTTGAGATCGAAGACATATCAAAGCAAGGAGACGGCATAGCCAGGATCGAGGGGTTCGTTATCTTCGTTCCGGAGACCGGTGTTGGCGATAAAGCCACCATAATGGTCGACAAGGTTATGCAGAGGTTCGCTATAGCTCACAAGGTCTGAAGTTATCATCCGCCTTAAACGTCTTTAGGGTCCTGGGCGGCGATTCTTCGCCGCCCTCCGCCGCTTTACTGATAGAATCGTCTTTCTCGTCCTCGATGGGATCGGTTTGACTTATTCCTTTTGACGTTCTCGCTCTTTTTGCGGTGCGGCCATCGGTATGGGCGAAGATAAATATGGGGAACAACGAATAAAATATTGAATATCGAGGAGGAAGCAATTTGGATATAATGACAGAAGATGGATCGATCTCGGAAGAGAACCTGGAACGGACACTAAAAGAGGCCGCTGAAGGCTATGGAGATCTGGTGGCCATATCGGTCGTCCACCATGTGAGCATGAGGACCCTCAGATCGCAGTTGAAGAAAATGAAGAGAGATGGGGCGCATCAGTCAGACCCCGTCGAGAGATTTAACGAGAAAGTGAACTGATATGAGGGAAGATATGGCCGGGGGGTTGAACCCCGGTGGGATGTGCATCGCATCGGAGATAGCCGAAAGGATTAGGTGGACCCCCCAGGGGTGGCCCGTCCCGGAAGGTCGAGAGGATCATCGGGCGCTACAGAAATGTTACTCGTGGCTGGCATGGCAGGATCTGCCCCTGGCGATCGTCCCTGAGAACGACGACCAGTTCGACGAGTTCGTATCTTCGAACGTATTTTTGGAGATCAGATTCGACGGGGAAGATCTCAAAGGTCTCGGGTTCGTAACGAGCGAGCACGTTGAAGCTGCCGGTCTGAGAAAGGATGTCGTCATCGTTCCCGCCGCTTTTGGAGCGAAGAAGATGCTCTCAAAGCTCAAGGCCTTGAAGCTCTCAACAGAAGAGAAACGGTGAGCCGTTGGGCCCATCGATACCCATCATCCAGAATCCGAAACTACCCATCGACGACCAAAGCTTCGATCTCTTTTCTGCCCTTCACAGAAAAGGCAGAGGCTCCCTCTTTCTGTAGACGAGGGCCTGGCATACGGCGATGAGATCGCCTTCCTCCCTTCTTACATGGATCTCGTAGGTACCGATCCGGTTCGACCTGTTCACCTCCCTCGCCTCCGCCAGGAGGCTGTCGCCCTTCTTGGGGCTGCTGACGTAGTTGACCGTCATGCTGAGGGCGACGGAGACAGTGCCGTGGGAGTTGGCGGCGACCTCGAAGGCCTCGTCTATGAGGGAGAATATAGCACCTCCATGGGCCATCCCGAAGATGTTCTCCATATCCTCGGTGAACTCCATCTCCACCAGGGCGCGCCCCTCTTCAGCATCGATCAGTTTGAGCCCCATCTTCTTGGCGTAGGGCTCCTCTTCGACCCTCTTTCGGATCGCCTCGAACATCTCCTCTCCCATAGATCCGCATCCTCCAGCTGTCGCTTTTGTCATCTTCATCTCAGATTTCCATTATGATCTCAATTTAGATCTCACCCTCTCAAAGTCTGAGGTCGTACCTCACCTCGGTGACGGTCCTCCCCCAGATCTCGGAGGTCTTCTCCTCCTTCTCCTCAAACCCCAGGGATTCGTAGAGGCCCGTCGCCGCCTCCAGACCCCGGACGGTCCATAGAAATATGGAGGAGTAACCAACGGACTTGGAGAACTCCACCGCCTCCACCGCGAGCCTCCTTCCCTGGCCGAGCCCCCTCACCTCCGGGTCCAGAAGGAGCCACCTCAGCTGCGCCTCGGTCTCGGAGACCTTCACGACGGCGACGGACCCCACGATCCGCTTCGAGGTTTCCCCTTTCGCTTCGCCAGCCGCCAATTCGACGATCCAGATCCGGTCCCGACGGGATCGAGACCTGACGAACTCGGCGATCGGCCCCGCGACATACGCATCGAAGGTGGAGTCCCACCCCTGCTCCTGGGCATAGATGGCTCCATGGAGGTGGATCACCATCCCTATGTCGCCGGGCAGCAGGTCGGTCCGGATCGCGATGGAAGGGCTCAGGTCTCTGCAACGCCTCGCCAGCATCTCGCCAGCAGTCTTGGAATCTCAACATATTTCAAAATTGCCTCTTTCTCCCGGGCCCTTTGTTATTTGGCGGTGAGCTTTTAGCCCAGATACGGCAAAGGTCTCAACGTGGCTTCTGAAGAGACGAGTCCGGAGCATAAATCAAGGTGCGAATCTGGTGGCGAGACCGAGGCCGACCTTTCTTGGAGTGGAGGAGGGGCGCCGGAGTGGTGGGAGTCTGCGGAGGAGCACAGGTTCGCCCTGGAGGTCCTCCAGTTGAGAGAGAGGAGGGATATTTTGAAGTTCATCGGCACCGGGGCCGCCTCGACGGAGGAGGTCTCCGAGATGTTCGGGATCGATCAACGGCGAGCGGCTTTCCACCTTGCGATGCTGGAGAAGGCCATGGTGGTGGAACCCTGGGGCAGCGGCTTCAGATCCACGCCTATTGGCCTGCTATACCTCGAAAAGGTAGAACGCACATCCTCGATATGACACCAACCCTTCGGAGCTCTAGTCCATCCCGATCCACCTCAGCCCGTCTTGTAGCAACTAAACCGAAAAGCTTATTACTAAATATGATCATGGAACGTAACGCCGCGCTAGGCAGCGGAATCCTGACCTCCACCGCAAGAAGTCCATGCCGAAACTCTGCCCATTTAGACAGAAGGGGGTCCCAAGGTTGAGCGACCTTCGCCCCCGCTCTCCCGCTTTCAACCGTCTTAAATATGGCGTCAGACCCGTCCGCCGTACTTGATGGCGAGATGTATCCTCTGGGCGGCTGTGAGGTTTGATAGGACGGCGGCGAGGACTATCGCGCCCAAAAGCCAGCCGTCGCCGAAGAGGATGGCTCCCACCATCCCGGCGTAGATGAGCATCAGCCTCTCGGCCCTCTCGAGGACCCCTCCCATCTCCTTTGCCAGAACCTCCTGGTCTTTGACCAGCCCCCTGTGGTCGGCGTAGGCCCGGACGAAGGAGGTCATTACCGCCCCGAATATGAGGATCGCGATCCAGGCGCCGGCGGGGACGAGAAATTCAGCGCCGGGGCCGAGGTAGAAGAGGAGGCCTAGGATCAGGAGCGCCTCGACGTACCTGTCCAAGACGCCGTCGAGGAAGGCCCCAGCCGCCGAGGCCCGCCCGGTCGCCCTCGCCACCGCCCCGTCGACAATGTCAAAGGCTCCTGATATCAGGAATAGAAGGAAGCCGGGGAGGAGCTCGCCTCTCCAGAGGGCTAAGAAGCCTCCGATGGCGACCGCCAGGGCGAGGGCCGTCCAGCCGTTGGGGGATATGCCGAGGCGGGCGAGCACCGCGAGCCGCCTATCCATCTTCTTTCCGTCCACCAGACGGGACTTGAGCATCGAGGTCGAAACGGAAAGGAGGTATTAAACCCTTTTTATCCCCGTCGCAACCCGCTCTTATGCTGCGAGGTCCGCGAGGAACCGCTCGATCCTGTCGACCGCCTCCAGGATCTCCTCTCTCGACGTAGCATACGAGCATCGGATGAAACCCTCGCCGCTCTCGCCGAAGGCGTTTCCAGGGACTGCCGCCACTTTCTGCTCTTTTAAGAGCTGCTCTGCGAACTCCTCGGAGGAGAGGCCCGTCCCCACGATGGAGGGGAAGGCATAGAATGCCCCCTTCGGCTCGAAGCATGGGAGGCCGAGCCTCTCCAGCTCCGAGACGAAGAGCCGACGCCTCCGATCGTACTCCCGCTTCATCGCCATGACCTCGGCTTCGCCCCGCCGGAGCGCCTCTATCGCCGCCACCTGGGCCATGGTGGGGGCGCAGAGCATCGTGTACTGGTGGACCTTGGTCATCGCCCCGACGATGGCGGGGTCGCCGAGGGCGTAGCCTACTCTCCACCCCGTCATGGCGCAGGACTTGGAGAGGCCGTTCAGAAGGACCGTCCTCTCTCGCATCCCCTCCAGCTGGGCGAAGCTGGCGTGCTTTCCATCGTATGTGAGCTTGTCGTAGACCTCGTCGGATATGACCAGAAGGTCTTTTTCCACCACCAGATCTGCGATCTCCTCCAGGTCCTCCCGGGTCATGACGGCTCCCGTGGGGTTGTTGGGGTAGCTGAGGACCAGGGCCTTCGTCCTATCGCCTATTTCGTCCTGGAAATCTTCGGGGCGGAGCTTGAACTCCTGGGAGAGCCTCGTCGCCACCGGCCGGGGGACGCCTCCTGCCAGGAGGACGTCGGGGACGTAGGCGACGTAGCAGGGCTGGGGGACGATCACCTCGTCGCCCGGGTTCAAAGTCGCCCGAAAGGCGAGGTCGACGGCCTCAGAGACGCCGGTGGTGATCAGGACCTCCTCCTCGGGGTCGTAGTCGAGTCCCAGATCCTCTCTCGCCGATTCGGCCAAGATCTCCCTCAGCTCGATGAGCCCCTTATTTGAGGTGTAGGATGTATGGCCGCCTTCGAGGGAGTAGATGCACGCCTCCCGGATGTGCCAGGGGGTCGGAAAGTCCGGCTCTCCGACCCCCAGGCTGATGACGTCCTCCATCCCCACCACGATGTCGAAGAACTTTCTGATCCCCGAAGGGGGCATATCCCTCACCGTCGTCGAGAGGTGGGAGTCGGGGCGCCAGAGGGCAGGCTTCTCCATCGCGAGCCTCCTCTTCCCCGCGCCGATATCGCTGTGGGTCATGCAGTGACCACCAGTCGTTTCGGCTGGGCCCTATCGTATAGTATGACCCCATGCTCCTTGTAGCTCTTGAGGACGAAATGGGTGCAGGTCGACTCCACCCCCTCCAGGGTTGCTATCTTCTCGGTGACGAAGAAGGCGACGTCCTTCATCGACTTTCCCCTGACGGTGAAGGATATGTCGTGGTCCCCGGATATCAGCCTCACCGACTGGACCTCTGAGAACCGGGAAATCCTATCGGCGATGGCGTCGTAACCCTTGTCCCGATGGAGGGAGACCTTCAGCTCGACGATGGCGTAGACGTATCCGTTATCTACCTTCTCCCAGTTGATCATGGTCATGTACTTCCTTATGACCCCCGCATCCTCCAGGCGTTTGATCTCTCCACCGACCTCCTCCGCTGAAAGGCCCACCAGGGTCGCGATCTCCCCGGGGGTGGCCCTGGCGTTCTCCTCCAAAACCTCCAAGATCTCTTTGGCCAAGTCCCTCATAGATCATCCCCATCCGATCTGAAAAGGATTATACTTTTCCTTCCCTCCTCCTTCTCGTCTCCCCTCACGCTCGTCCGCCGTCGTCGCCCCCGCGATCCGGGGGCGATGGCCCATTCGCAAGGGTTCGCCTCACCACCAGTCCCTGAGGAGGGTCTCGAAGAACGACTCGTTCATCAGGGCTTCGACGCTGAAGGGGGCCGGATCCCTCGGGGCTGTCAGGTTCTGGAAGTCGCGGAATATGCTCTCGCCTCTCATGAGATGGTAGAAGGGCGGCTCAGTCTCGGCGTCTGCCCCGGTCTCGTTGAAGATGCCGTCTCCTGCCGATCGGTTAACGATGCCGATCCCAGCGCCCGCCAGGAGCGCCTCCAGCTCGTCGAGGTCGCCTGTGAAGTTGAGGGCGAGGGGGTCGAAAACGGCCGATGCCGTCGCCACCATCGAGAAGAGCAGGAAGAATAACAGACGCACGTTTTCCCTCCGGAATATATAGAACCTTATTTAAGCCCCGGGCGTGATTCGAACACGCGACCTAGTGATTACAAGTCACTCGCTCTAGCCAGCTGAGCCACCGAGGCCCGCCTCCCCTTCCCCCTTCAACATTTAAAGACTTTCCTCTCCCCTCACCCGTTCCAGGAGCCTGCAGCTGGCGCAGACTCCGTCGCTGGAGGGCTCGCCGCACCTCTCGCATGGGACCGCTTCGTAGGATCCAGGGGGCCGCAGGTCGAGGATCTTCTCAAAACCCCTCATGATGGAGTACTTCGTCCCCGGGTGATTCGCCTCCAGATCGTTCAAGACATCCTTAACCTCCTGCCTCATGGCCCTGGATATGTAGGGGCAGGCCGCCGTATCGAAGGGGATGCGTCGGACTATGGCGTAAAGCCCCATCTCCTTCTCGGGGATCCGGGAGAGGGGCTTGATCCGAGGGACCATCCCCGCTATAGCCCTCTTAGGCCTGAGCCTGTATAGCCGGTCTACGTCCCCTTTGATGTAGTTGAGCATCACCGTCTGGGCCTCATCGTCGAGGTTGTGGCCGGTGGCGACGGCGTCTGCCCCCAGATCTCGGGCGGTTTTGTTGAGGAGCCCCTTCCGGAGGACGCCGCAGAAGCTGCAGGGACCCTGGGGGTGGCCCCCGGAGGCGAGAAGGTCTGTGGTGACGCCGAACTCGTCCTGGAGGCTCACGACCACATGTTCGATCCCCAGCTCTTCTGCGACCGATGTCGCATTCGCCAGGGTCTTGGACCTGTACCCTTCTATCCCCTCGTCGACGGATACCGCAAAGAGCTCCACGTCTTCTCTGCATGAGAAGAGGTGGTGGAGGATCGAGAGGAGGGAAGAGCTGTCTTTGCCGCCGGATACCGCTACCGCTATCCTGCAGGCTTTTCCGAAGATCATGTAGGTCCGGAGGACCTCCCTCACCCTCCGGTGGACGTCCTCCTGGAAGTGGCGGGAGCAGAGGTGCCGTCCCGAGTACTTCTGAAATATGACCGCCCGTTGCGAGCACCTGTCGCATGAGATCATGGTACCGGTACCGGGATCTTACGGTATATAAGAACGTATCCGCCTCCGTCGGCTTTATCCCGTCACCGGCCCAGCTTGTACCTCGTTATCGCCGCCAGCCCTCCCAGGGCAGAGAGCCTCTTTCCAGGCTCAAACTCCGAGCTGAATATGACGACCTTACCCCTGGCATCGGAGACGGACCTCATCAGATCTTCCGCCTCGGCGCTTCGGACGAGCTGATCTGCCACCATCAGGGTCTCGACCGCTCCCTGAGCCGCCGCCGCCGTCACCTCGGCGGGTCCATAGGCCGCCCGGCCGTCGGTGGCGATCTCTCGGAGGAGCTCCTCCATCAGCGTCGTCTCCAGGGCGAGCCTGCTATCTTCCAGGATCTTGTCGATGGCGCCCCGGCGGAGGACCTCCTGGAAGCCGGAGACCCCCATGGCGGTGGCGTCATAGAGGACGATCCGGGGGGCCAGGTCCGGGTGGGAGGCGTCGATCCTCTTTTTTAGGTCCTCCTTGGTGAAGCCCGGCCCCGCCAGGATCACCTTCGAGTCGGTGGCGGCAACCCTGGCCAGCTCCTTTCCCACCTCATCGAGGAACTCGGATCTTCGATCTCCCCCTTTTCCTCCCATCCCCTTCCCTCCGCCCATCTTGATCTCCGAGGCGGTCTCGACCCCGAACTGCCGGAGGACCCCTATCGCCGCCTCCCCCTCCTCGATGAGGCCGATCACCACCTTCGGCCTCTTCGATTCGGCGACGGCCTCCCGGATCCGGTCGAGCTCGTCGGGGCGCCACCTCTTGACGATGGAGACGTCGGCTCCCGGTTCCAGGTTGAGGGTATGGTAGGATGCGACCTCCGGCCCCACCTCGATCAACCCGTGGACCCGGAGCCAGTTGGAGGAGGTGTGAAACTCCACCGACTCTGCCCTTATCCCGAGCCTCACGGGCCTTCGTTCGAGCTTCTCGGGCCGGAGTTTGTCTGTAGATGCAGTCGCCTTCCGGTGGGTGAGGGCGAAGACGAGGTCTCCGGGAGCTATCAGGTATTTGAGGTGCCAGAGGTCGTCGATCGACTCGGGAACGAGGCCGATCTCCCCCTCCTGGCCGCGGAGGCTCTTTCTGAGAACGCGCATGAGGTACCCCTTCTGATCAAAAGGCTTAAATGGATTGCCCGAAAAGGCAGGGTTCGAGCCGCCATAACTCAGTTGGTAGAGTGTCTGGCTGTTAACCAGATCGTCACAGGTTCGAGCCCTGTTGGCGGCGTCCAAAATAAACGTTTCTTGGGCCTGTAGCTTAGTCCGGTTAGAGCGCTCGGCTCATAACCGAGTGGTCGCCGGTTCAAATCCGGCCAGGCCCATCATCTCAAATAAGAGAGGCTCGGCTGCGGTCTCAGCAGCCGGATGGCTCTTCTGCCGCGGTCTTGGCGAGGAGCTGCCAGTAGGATATCTTATTTATCTTGAGGCCGGTCTTCTCGGCCAGCTCCTCGGCACTGGCCTCGACCAGGTCCTGGGCGGTCTTGACCCCGGCGGCTTCGAGCTTCTCCAGGGTCTTGGGGCCGATCCCAGGGATCTTGGCCAGGGCGTCCACCTCTGCCTTCTTCTTGGCCTCCTCGGCCTTCTTCGCCTGCCACTGGTCGAAGTTGCATTGGGGGCAGCCCAGGTCCCAGGGTCGTTTGCCCTTGTTGATGATCCTGATATGATACATCCCGTGGTCGGAGCAGACCTTGTCGGTGACGACGATCATCCCGAATTTGGGGAGGGGGAGCGTTTTGGTGCATTCGGGGTAGCCGGCGCATCCGATGAACCTGCTCCCCCGCCTCCCCCTCCTGATGATCAGCTCGTTGCCGCAGGAAGGGCAGTCGCCGACGATCTTGTCGGTTCGCAGCCCCTCCCGGAGGGTCGTCTCTATCTCCCCCTGATTCTGGAGGAGGTCGTCGAAGACGGCGTCGAGCATCGACCTGGACTCCTCGATAACCTTCTCTTCTCCGATCTTCCTCTCGGCGATCTTCGTCATCTCCTCCTCCAGGGTCCGGGTCATATCCGGCTTTGTAATGGTGGGAGAATGGCGTTCCAGCGCCTCGATGACGGCGTAGGCGGTGTTCGTAGGCTTCATGGGGTTTCCCTGGACGTAGGCTCGGGCGTAGAGCTTGCTTATTATTTCGTGCCTCGTCGACTTCGTCCCAAGGCCGAGCTCGTCCATCAGCTTCACGAGCCTCCCCTGGCCGTACCTCGAAGGAGGCTGAGTCTCCTTGTCCATAATCTCTTTTCCCAGGACTGATAGCTTCTCCCCCTGGGAGAGGGTGGGGAGGATCTGCTCTGCCGCCTTGCTGTAGGGGTAAGATGCCCTCCATCCCGCCTCGATCTGCCGGGCGCCCATGGCCCTGAAGGGCTCTCCACCGATGTCGAGCTGGACGTTCATGACGATCCATCGGGACGGCTCTGAGAGGGTCGCAAAGAAGCGCCTGACCACCAGCTCGTAGATCTTCCACTGGTCGGGCTTCATATCCTTCTTGGTGGCCGGAGCCGTCGGGTATATCGGAGGGTGGTCGGTCGAGAACCTCTTCCCCCTGGTGGGGACCATCGGCCCCTTCAGCACCCTCTCGGCGTCCTCCCGGAACGGCCCCTTCTTGAAGGCCGAGACGAGGTCCCGGAGGTCGAGGGTTGGGGGGTAGACGGTGTTCTCGGTCCGGGGGTAGCTGATGAACCCGCTGGTGTAGAGCCACTCTGCGATCCTCATGGCGTTGGATGCTGAAAAGCCGATGCCGCTTGCGGCGCTGATGAAGGAGGTGGTGTCGAAAGGGGCTGGAGGCCTGTCGGTCCTCGTCTTCTCCTTTATGGATACGACGGTGGCCGCGTCCCCGAGGTTCTCGAATATGGACCTCGCCAGGTCGCCGTCCCAGATCCTCCCCTTCTCGTGTTTCACCCGGAGGTCCTTCTCCAGGTCTGCGTATATCTCCCAGTACGGCTGGGGCTTGAACGCCTCGATCTCCTTCTCCCGATCGACGATGAGGGCCAGAGTCGGAGACTGGACCCTCCCCACCGAGAGAAAGCCCTTCCCGAGCCTTCCGGAGGTGATGGATATGAACCGGGTGAGGGCTGCGCCCCAGATCAGGTCCACCACCTGCCTCGCCTCTCCGGAGGATGCGAGGTCGAAGTCCACCTCCCCCGGGGATTTGAAGGCGTCCAGGATCTCCCCTTTGGTTATGGCGCTGAACCTGACCCTGTCGGCCTCGATCTTCGGGTTCGCCTCTTCTGCTATCCGGAGCGCCTCGACGCCGATGAGCTCCCCCTCCCGGTCGTAGTCGGTGGCGATGGTGATCCTGTCTGCATCCGCTCCGAGGTCTTTGAGGGCGGATACTATCTTCGCCTGGGTGGGCTTCGTCACCACCTGGGCGTGGATCAGATCTCGGTAGTCCACCTTCTGCCAGTTGTTATATCCTGGCGGATAGTCCACTCCGACGATATGGCCGGAGAGCCCCATCACCACCTTTTCGTCGAAATGGAACGTCTCGATCCCGTGGACCCGTTTGACCTTGGGCTTGGTGCCGGCGAGGATCTGGGCTATCCTCTTGGCAACGTTGTGCTTTTCCGCAATGATGAGATGCATCCGCTCTCCGCCAGTTCCGGATATGATATAAGTAACTATCGCAACCTGGCCAGGGACCGTCAGCGGTAGGCTCTGGAGGGCGCAAGGCCGAGGAGAGGGCGCTTCCGGTCCTCTCATGGGCTCTTATTCCCCTCCCATCGCGCCCTACCCCTGGACCTTATGTTTACAGATAATACTTATTATGTGGAACTGGTCTGAGACTGTTATCCCATTGTAACACAATCACATACATTTGGTATACATATAATAAAAATTCTATCAGATATCCTTCCCGACCTCAGAGGCACCAGGGTCGATATGGGGGGATAGTTTGGTCATAATGGGGCCATAACTCAGACTATTGGGGTAATCATATCGATATATTAATCATATTTTGTTCTGCGAGCCTTTAAAGCCGTTGATTTATCGGTTTTTCACACTTCCAAACATATTTTTACACATTCGAATAAATGTATTGTTATGAAATGGATCGCACAAAAACTTTAAGTAGCGATATGACCATGGAGAATTAAGCGGGAGACTGTAGTGAATAGGATCATCGCTGGGTATGATGGATTTAGGATTTGGTCATACCGTTCGCTCCGGCAGCCCTGATTTGTTCAGTCTCCTGCCAAAAGGTAAAGGAGGATAAAGAACGTGTCTGACAAAATAGACCTCTATAGTGACCGTGGCGTTCTTTTAAAGAGTGACGTTGACCTGAGCGCCGTCAGCCCACTCAAGAACGCGGCGATGAAGAAACTGATCAACCTGACCAAGCGGACCGTGGCTGTCAACCTGGCAGGAATCGAGAACGCTCTTAAGGCCGGCAAGGTCGGAGGACAGGGGAGGCAGATCAAGGGACGCGAGCTGAAATACGACGTCACCGCCAACGCTGACGCCCTCGCCGCCAACATCAAGACGCTGCTCCAGGTAGAGGACGGGGACGACACCAACGTCCAGATTCTGGGCGGAGGAAAGCAGCTCCTCGTCCAGATCCCCACTGCCAGGGTTGACGTCGCATCCGAGTTCGTCGTCGGAATGACGGCAGCCGCCGCCGCCACCACCGAGGCGCTCGTTACACAGTTCAAGGCAGGTATGTTTGAAGCCCCCATGATCCACGCCGCGGTCTGGGGCCAGTACCCGCAGACAGTCCCCATGTCGGGCGGAAACATCGCCTCTGTCCTCAACATCCCCCAGAACGATGAAGGTCTCGGCTTCGCTCTGAGGAACATCATGGCAAACCACATCGCTGCCATCACCAAGAGGAACGCCATGAACGCTGCAGCCCTCTCATCCATCTATGAGCAGATCGGAAACTTCGAGATGGGCAACGCCATGGGCATCTTCGAGAGGTACCAGCTCCTCGGCCTCGCCTATCAGGGGCTCAACGCCAACAACATGGTCTATGACCTGGTGAAGGCCAACGGCAAGACCGGAACCATCGGGACCGTCGTCCAAAGCGTCGTCGAGAGGGCCATAGAGGACAAGGTCATCAAGGCCGGCGAGAAGCTCCCCTCCGGGTTTGTCATGTATGAGGCGAACGACGTCTCCAAGTGGAACGCCTACTGCGCGGCAGGCACCCTCGCCGCCACCATGGTCAACTGCGGCGCTCTTAGAGGCGCTCAGGCTGTCTCCTCAACACTGCTGTACTTCAACGACGTCATGGAGAAAGAGACTGCACTGCCCGGCTGCGACTGGGGCAAGGTCATGGGAACTGCCGTCGGCTTCTCCTTCTTCAGCCACTCCATCTACGGCGGCGGCGGACCCGGCGTCTTCAACGGCAACCACGTCGTGACGAGGCACTCTCGAGGGTTCGCCATACCCTGCGTCTCCGCGGCGGTAGCCCTGGACGCAGGAACCCAGATGTTCACTCCGGAGATGACCTCCGGTCTTGTGGGCACCGTTTACGGAGAGATCAAGGAGTTCCGCGAGCCTATCGTAGCAGTTGCGGAGGCTGTATAGATAGGTTGAGTGTGCATGGTCACTAAATCAGACACGGAACCGGTCCAAATAGAGATCTTCCCTCAAAGGTTTCTAAAACCTGCGACCGCCCAGCGCCTCCTCGAGGAGATTTACAGAACGGGGGGCATCCTCCGGATCACGGTCCAGGGCCCGAACCTGCCAAAGGCGGTGCCCTATGGTCCGGGGAAGGGGATCCCCATCGAGGAGCATATGAACATGCTCTTGGAACTCGGAGACCAGGCATTGGAGCTCAGAGTGAAGGTGGGGAGGATCTGGCTGGAGCTGGATAACGAGGAACGGATTGAGGGGGTCAAAGCGGCATGTGAGCGAGTGCTGCCTTATCCCTTCAGCATCAAGAGAAAGCAACTATTTCACACCAAGCCAACCGTCTCGGACTACGCCAAGTACGGGAGCGAGGTGGAGGATAAGAGGATCCTTGGACTGGTCGATCCGAAGGCCAAGAGAGAGAGAGATTTGGCCATACTGTCTGATACCGGTGGTGACGCATAACATTTTCAAAAGGAGGTTTAGGATATGGCATACAAACCCCAATATTATCCAGGCACGACGTCTGTTGGAGTCAACAGGCGCAAGCACATGTCCGGCGATCTGGAGAAGCTGAGAGATCTCTCCGACGCGGACGTAGTAACCATAATGGGCCACAGGGCGCCCGGCTCAGACTACCCCAGCACCCACCCGCCCCTGGCTGAGATGGGAGAGCCCGACTGCCCCATAAGGCAGCTCGTCACGCCCACCCCAGGAGCCGCCGCTGGAGACAGGATCAGGTACTCCCAGTTCGCCGACTCCATGTACAACGCCCCCGCAATCCCCTACTTCAGAAGCTACTGGGGAGCGATCAACTGCAGAGGATGCGACCCAGGAACCCTCTCCGGAAGACAGATCATCGAGGCGAGAGAGAGAGATATTGAGCAGTACACCAAGGTCCAGATGGACTCCGAGATGACCGACCCCGCCCTCGCCACCATGAGAGGCTGCACCGTCCACGGTCACTCCCTGAGGCTCGACGAGGACGGCATGATGTTCGACATGCTCGCCAGAACCGAGCTCGGATCCGATGGAAACGTCTACTACGTCAAGGACCAGGTAGGCATCCCCCTGGACAGAAAGGTCAACGCTGGAAAGCCCATGAGCGACGCAGAGACCAAGAAGAGGACCACCATCTTCAGGTGCGACAACATCTCCTTCGGTGGACCCTGCACCGCAGAGAAGAGGACCCTCGACGAGGGACTGATCACCCTGCACCACATGTGGGAGCGGAGAAGCAAGTGGGGATTCAGGCCAGAGTAAATGGTGGTGATTAAAGATGGGAAAGATTCACACTAAAAAGCTGTTCGTAAAGGCTTTGAACAAGAAGTTCGGCAAGGACTTCGACCTCAGCGGCACAAAGACCGCCTATGAGAGGCTGGGGCCCGAGCAGAACGCCCGTAAGAGAGAGTTCATGGAGGCCTCCAAGAAGCTGGAGGGCAAGCGTGGCATCTCCATGTACAACCCCTACCTCCACGCCGGCGGCGTGCCGCTGGGCCAGAGGCAGCTCGTCCCCTATAAGCTCTCCACCACCGAGTACATCGTAGAGGGTGACGACCTTCACTTCGTCAACAACCCCGCCATGCAGCAGATGTGGGACGACATCCGCAGGACGATCGTCGTCGGTCTGGACATGGCCCACGAAGTGCTGGAGAAGAGGCTGGGCAAAGAGGTCACCCCCGAGACGATCAACAACTATCTCGAGATCCTCAACCACGCCATGCCCGGCGCGGCCGTCGTTCAGGAGCACATGGTGGAGACTCACCCCGCCCTCGTCGACGACTGTAACGTGAGGATGTTCACCGGCGACGACGACCTCGCGGACGAGATCGACGATCAGTACCTGGTCGACATCAACAAGCTCTTCCCCGCCGAGCAGGCAGAGGAGATCAAGGCGGCCATGGGCAAGACCTCCTGGCAGGCGATCCACATCCCGACGATCGTATCCAGGACCTGCGACGGCGGTACCACCTCCAGGTGGAGCGCCATGCAGCTCTCCATGACCTTCATCGACGCCTACAACATGTGCGCCGGTGAGGCCGCTGTGGCTGACCTCGCCTTCGCCGCGAAGCACGCTGCCGTCATCCAGATGGCCGACATGCTCCCCGCCAGGAGGGCTAGAGGCCCCAACGAGCCCGGTGGACTCTCCTTCGGCTTCCTCGCCGACATGGTTCAGACCTCCAGGGTAAAGGCCTTCGACCCGCCCCAGGTCTCCCTGAACGTCGTCGCCGCCGGCGCGATGCTCTACGACCAGATCTGGCTGGGCAGCTACATGTCCGGTGGTGTCGGGTTCACCCAGTACGCCACGGCAGCCTACACCAACGACGTCCTCGACGACTTCTCCTACTACGCCTGCGACTACGGCGTGGACAAGTTCGGCGACTGGGCATCCGCCCCCGCCACCCTGGAGACCTCCAAGGACATCGCCACCGAGACGACCCTCTACGCCATGGAGCAGTACGAGTCCTTCCCGACCTTGCTGGAGGACCACTTCGGCGGTTCCCAGAGGTCTGCGGTCATGGCCGCCGCCAGCGCCATCGGCTCCGCCTGCCTCACCGGAAACAGCCAGTCCGGCCTTGCCGCCTGGTACCTCAGCCACCTCATCCACAAGGACGGCTGGGGGAGGATGGGCTTCTTCGGATACGACCTGCAGGACCAGTGCGGTCCCACCAACGTCTTCAGCTACCAGGGCGACGAGGGGTCCCCTCTCGAGCTGAGAGGCGCCAACTATCCGAACTACGCCATGAACGTCGGCCACCAGGGCGAGTATGCAGGCATCTCCAGCGCCGCTCACGCGGGCCGCTTCGACGCCTACGCGTGCAACCCCCTGATCAAGGTCTGCTTCGCGAACCCCGCCCTCCTCTTCACCTGGGACGACATCCGCAAGGGATACGGAATGGGTGGAGCAAGAGAGTTCCGCGCGGCCGGCGAGAGATCTCTGGTCATGCCAGCACTGTAGGCGTAAACGCCTACATGCCCCTTTTTTTCTTTTTTTCTGCGATTGTTCATCCTCAAATTCGAGCCCATTCTTCAATCGGTGGCGTACGGTATCGATCCTCCCTTGTGGGCTTTCTGGAATATAGGCGGTCGGCGGAAGGATCGGTTTTATAGTGGCGGGGTGCAGGGGTAGAGAAAACCCCGGTCTTTAGGCCGGGGATGAATCGTACCCCGCCTTAAGCCATGAATCTTTAAATACTATAGCAGCATAAGTGAGTATAATGCTTAAAGCCTTCAAATATAGGATCTATCCGACAAAAGCACAGCGGTCTAAGATGGAAGAGACCTTGGAGCTGTGCAGATGGACCTATAACGAGACTTTAGCATATCGGAAAAACTCTTTCGAACAAGAAGGTAAATCCATATCTAAGTATGAGACTCACTACTTGCTGCCAGAGTGGAAGAAAAACAAACCAGAACTAACGGAGGTATTCTCTCAGACCCTCCAGAACGTCCAAGAACGGGTAGATCTGGCCTTTAAAGCGTTCTTCCGAAGGGTCAAAGCAGGAGAGGCCCCGGGGTATCCCAGGTTCAAGGGGAAAGGATGGTATGATTCGTTCACCTATCCACAGCTGGGATTCAAACTGTCTTTCGGGAAGCTGCGCCTCTCCAAGATCGGAGATGTCAAGATCAAGCTCCACCGACCCATCGAAGGCGAGATCAAGAGGTTGACCGTTCGGAGATCTTCGACCGGAAAATGGTTTGCCTGCTTCTCAGTGGAGATCGACGATCCTCCGAAGCCTCCCTGGAAAGATGGGTTGATGGCGGGCATCGATGTGGGGCTGGAGAGTTTCGCTACGCTCTCCAACGGAGAGAAGATCGATAACCCCCGGTTCTTTCGATCTGAGGAGAAGGCGTTGGCCAAAGCTCAAAGACGACTATCCAAATATGAGAAGGGAACTCCTGAGAGGAGGAAAGCTCTCAAAGTCGTCCAGCGGACCCATGAGCGGATAGCCAACCGCAGATACGATTTTGCTCATCAGGTCAGTCACAACCTGGTCGAAAGGTTCGGACTGATTGCTTTCGAGGATCTAAGTATCACGAACATGCTTAAGAACCACTGCCTGGCTAAAAGCGTATCAGACGCTGCCTGGAGAATGCTAGTCATAACCACATCGTACAAGGCTGAAAGCGCCGGTTCGATGGTGGTTCTAGTAGATCCTAGGAACACAAGTCAGCTATGTTCCAGGTGCGGTCTTAAAGTCACGAAGTCGCTATCGGATCGGGTCCATGAATGTCCTCAATGCGGGCTAGTCATGGACCGTGACGAGAATGCGGCGATAAACATTCTGAGACTGGGGCTACAGTCTCTGCCAAAAGCTAGAAGCCCCGCCCTTCAGGGCGGGGAGTAGTCACAATGGTGCTTATCGAGGCGTCAGTCGGCTTCGGGATCATCTTTCCAGGGGACAAAAAAGAGGGGTTCTTGAGGTCGGTGCCTCCATCTATATCGGACATCCCCAGCAGCCTCTCGGCTATTGATCTAGGGCGTTCTTCTCGATCAGATCTCGGATCTCCTCCTCATCCCAGGGGTGGAGCTTGATCCGGTTATCTCTCAGGACCTTGGGGGCTCTCGAGGACGGATCGTCGTCCAGCCTCAAAGCCACCAGATTCTTTCCCATCTTCAGGGAGGCTCGAACCTCCCAATCGACCCATTCGCAGTCCTGGAAGGCCTTTCCCACCAGGACGATGACGATCGCCGATGCCTCTATCCTCTTCTCGATGCAGTGGCGGACGTAAGCGGCGTTCTCAGTTTTAAAGTGGACCTTCAAAGCGAAGTCTATAAAGTCAAGGTGGGGATCGATCTCTTTGGCAGCAACGCAGAACTCCCGAACCTGATCGGAGTCCCCGACCCTGAAGATTAGAAAGGCCCTCCTCCTGGGCGACGGTGGTCCTGCCTTCTGGATCTCCTCTCTCGCCATCTCCTCCAGCCGCTTAACGGCCGAGGCCTTGGCCTCTCCAGATACGACTTCGAGATCGGCTATCTCCATCATCAAAATCCCCCGGCTATCATCAACCCATCTCTGGGGTATCGATGACGGCCTTTCGGGCGGTGCAACTCTTGCATATCCCGTTCTCCCCCGGGTGGCAGCAGAGGGTCTCCTCTATGGGGAGGCCGTACCATTTGGCTGTGTCGATGACGTCGGATTTTCTGAAGTTAATGAGGGGGGTGAGTATGGTGATGAAGTCACCGAAGGCGGAGTTGATGGCGAAGTTGGCGTTGACGATAAACTCCTCGGTCTGGTCCGGGAATACGCGGCTCTCGCCCGAGAGGAGGGCTATAGCTATGATCTTTATCCCCCGCTGGCAGGCGAAGGAGGCGGCGGCCATCAGAGACATGAGGTTTCTTCCCGGAAGGAAGGCGTTGATGTAGCTCGCTTTGCAGTCACCGTGGATGCCGGACTCTATCGACCTGCAGTAACCGCTGAGGTCGATCCGTTCGGGAGGGGGCAGGTCGCACCTCTCGAATACGTTCCTGCAGGCCTCCCACTCCTCATCGCTGGATATCTGGCCGAAGTCGATGAAGATGGGGTGCTGTTCTTGCCTCTCGTTGTTCAGGATCTTGCACATGACCAGGGAGTCTATGTCTCCGGAGACTATGGGTACCACTGCCATTCTTTTTGAGCTCCTTTTTAAGGGACGGCGCGGCCGCCTCTGCGAGACCGACCGGGGTACTCTTGCAGCTTCACGTTATTTATCTTCACCGGGTGGGCCGCCAACGCCATCATGTGGCTTAAGAGACGGACGAGGTGGCTGATCAAATCCCCGTTATGGTTGGGTCGGCTCAAAATGGTTCGCAAATTTCTTATATCTATGCCCCCAAACTTGTCTAATATGTCCAGAAAGGAGAAGGTATTATTCCTCTCTGCCCATAACTCTGCCCGGTCTCAGATGGCGGAGGCGCTCCTCAGCCACCTCTATGGCGACCGGTATCTGGCTTACAGCGCCGGGGTGGACCCTCGGGATGTGGACCCTCTGACGGTGGAGGTGATGGCCGAGAGAGGGATAGACGTATCTCGCCAGAGTTCCAAAAGCATGAAGGAGCTGTGGGGGACGGCCTTCGACGTGGTGGCCAAGATCCGGGACTGGGATATCGAGCCCTGCCCCTTCTTCCCCGCGGGGAAGAGGAGGGCCCATAAGGACCTGGCGGACCCCCTCGCAGTCGAGGGGTTGGAGGAGAGGAGGCGGGCCCTATCGGAGGCGCGAGACGACCTGGAGAGATGGATCGTGGAGGCCTTCGGACGATGATGGAGAGGTTCAATCGACCCTCTTAAGGATCTCCTCGATGAATGCTTCCAGCCGATCCCCATCCATCTGGATCGTCTCCACCCCCGCCTCGGCGAAGACGTATCCAGGGCCCTTGCCGGTGAGGTTCTCCCTGGTCACCACAGCGTCGGGCTTATGTCCCAGGAGAAACCCCGCCACCTTGAGGCCCCTCCCCTTGGTCAGATCGAGATGGGGGTTGGCCAAGACCTCCTGCCTCACCACCGCCCTCTTCGAAAGGTCGATATCCACCAGGGCGAAGTAGGGGGCCTCTCCAAAGTGGCCGCTCACCTCTCCTGCGGCGTCGGCGAGGGGGATCGCATAGCGGAGGTGGGTCCTCTTCTGGGGCTCGTAGTGGATGAGGACCCGAACGACGTGAGGGACCTTCTCCCGGATCTCCCTCTCGATCCGCTCGCCCGTCTGATGCGCTCTCTTCAGGTCCCCGATCCGGAACGCCACCTCAGCCTCCACGAATAGGTAGCGGCCTGAGTTCCGGGCGGTAACTGCCTTCACAGCGCTGACCGTCGGCTCGGCCTCGATCGTCTCCCGGATGGTCTCCAGAGTCGGGGCGTCCACCGACGCATCCAGAAGGACCCTCATCCCGCTCTTCAAGATATCCCAGCCGCCCCGGACCACGAAGAAGGCGATGAGGAGCGCGGCCACCCTGTCCAAAGGCAGTCCGAAGCGCTGGCCGATGAGGGCGAAGAGGACGATGGACTCCGTGAGGGCATCGGCCTTGAACTGGGTCCCATCCGCCATCAGGCTGGGGGAGTTGGCTGCCTTTCCGGCTCTAACCTCGTAGAGGCCAAATAGAAAAGGGACGGGTATCATAGCAGCCACGACGAATATTATCCAGTCGTCGTAGATGGGAGATGACTCCGCCGCCACCGCGTGGCGGGCGATCTCGAAGGCGGTGAAGAAGATCATGAGGGCGATGAATACCGAGAAGATATTTTCCACTTTATAAAGGCCGTAGGGGAAGCTCTTGCTCTTCCTCTCCGATATGTACAATCCCAGGATCAGCGCAGCGGAGTCGAAGACGTCTACTAGAGAATGGACCGCATCGGCCCTCAGGGCGAGGCTGCCGGAGACGGCGGATAAGAAGAGCTTCGTGGCGAAGAGGGCACAGTTTATGAGGAAGGAGTAGACCGCCACCCTCTTTATCGAACGGCTCCTATCCCAGCCCCCCTTTTCACCATCATCCCTCGACATCTATCGCCTCTTTCGCTGCCAATCCCTTCCATCTGGCCGAGATCAGAATATCATCTTATCCTCTTCGACTCCGCCACCCCAGCCTCGCCGCAGAATCGATCGATTTATAATCTCCCGGATGATGGGGATATTCGGGGACGTCCGACCATCTCATCGACGGCCTTAAAATTAATTCTTTTCAGGCGAAGACGGCGGGGCCCAGATTAAATAGATGGCTTCGAATCACCGCTTCGATCGCAGCGCCTCAATCCGTTCTCAGATATTTTGAAGACCCAGCTCCAAGATCCTGGCAGCTTCTTGCAGGCGTTCCATCTCTTCGGCGGGCGAAAGCGTCGGCGCATCGTCGTACCAGGGGGCATAGGCACGCCTTACCCGCCATACTCCGCCGATGCACCAGGGATTTCTCCTTCCAACATCTGAGGCTCTGGAGGCCATCCACAAGGGCACGGTTCCGTCTCCCCACGGCATTCATTTCACCTCATCCCATCGTTCATCGCGGGGGTCAACCCCCCCCCCGCCACAATGATACCTTATGAGACATTATACTTAAGTCTTTTCATCAGCCAAGGTTCAAATATAACCTTTGCATAGTGATATTTATGAGCCCCCCTAGAGGCAGAAGGAAAGGGAGACGCTGGATCTCCGAGATCCCCCCCGTGAGGTGCTTTCTCCCGGACGGCAGCCCTCGAAACGATGCGACCTTCCTGAACCTGGAGGAGCTGGAGGCCGTGCGGCTGGTGGACCTCCTGGAGCTGGAGCAGGAGGAGGCTGCCTTTTATATGGGGATCTCGAGAAAGGCCTTCTGGAACGACCTCACTAGCGCCAGAAAGAAGATCGCCACGGCTCTCGTCTATGGGATGGGGATCCGCATCGAAGGAGGAAGCTACGTCCTCAGGGATCCGAAGTCCGGGGACGAGGCGGGAAAGAAAGCTCAGAGCTCAAAGGGAGCGGAGCTCGCCCTTCTGGAAAGGGAGCTGGAGCTCTTGAGCGCCAGGTTGGAGCAGCTCAAGCGGAGGATGACGTCTCTTAAAGGAGGAGATGAGAGGGCGGGGGAAGAAGAAGGCCCCCTTTGAACCCGCCTCCCGCCGGATCGGAGGGGCGGGATGGGGCGGTTTGGAGTCCTGGAGCCCTCTGGAGGAAGGGGTGGGGGCCTAGACGATATATTCTCTGTACTTCTCGAGAAGCTCCATCACCCTTCTCACGTCCCTTCCCTGAACCCTCGCCTCCTCCAAAAAGGCGGAGTAGGCCCTGTCGTCGACGATCCGGGGGACCGGCCTGCAGCTCATGCCGTGGAGCAAGAGGTTGAAGCATCTCGCCTCAGCCACCGAGAGCTTCAGGGCCCTATAATCGCCGACTTCCTCCCGATAGAGGAGGTTATCTCCCCTCGGCAGGTCGAGGGCGTCCCTCGCGAGGGGCGTTCCCGGTATGGGTTCGGCAACGCTAGCGAAGACGTCGTCGAGCATCGCCTCCTCCATGAAGTCGAGGGTCGCCTGATAGTCCTCCTCCGTCTCGCCGGGGTAGCCGACGATGAAGCTTCCCCCCACCTTGACGCCGCAACGGCGGGCGAGCTTTACAGCCTCCATGTTCTTCTCGGGGGTCGTCCCCTTCTTCATCGCCTTCAAAATCCCCTCGGACCCCGACTCGATCCCGAAGAAGACCCAGCCAACGGTACACCTTCTGACCGCCTCCAGGATCTCCTCGTCGACGAAGTCGACCCTCATGTCGGGGACCGAGAGGTTCTTCGGACCCAGGATCTCGGCGAGGGCTTCCAGGAGATCTATGAACGCCTCCTTGTTCACCGTACCGCCGTAGCCGAAGAGGGAGCCGGTCCCGCCGCTGACGGCCACCCTGGAGACGCCCCTCCTCTTCATCTCCCGGACCTCTCCGAGGATGTTCTCGAGGGACCGGGACCGGATCGACCTGCCGAAGAACCGGGGGACCTGGCAGAAGGTGCATCCTCCGAGGCAGCCCCGGTGGGTCTCGATGTAGACGTTGGCGCCCCGAACGTTCTGGCTCCGTAGGTCTTGGGGGATCAGGGGCATGGCGTGGTCGAGGTCGGCGATGGGGACCGGCTCGGTCTTGACCACCACCTCCCCCCGACGGAAGGCAACGCCGGGGATCTCGGCGCAGGCCCCTCTTTCGACGAGGTCAGGGGCGACCTCTTCTCCTTCCCCCATCACGACGCCGTCGACTTCCAGCTCCCCCAGGACGATCTCGGGGACGAGGCCGACGGGCCCCCCGACGTATATCCTCGAAGAGCCCTTTGCAAACTCTCGGATCTCGGGGTCCAGGAGCTGGGAGGTGGAGAAGAGGCTTAAGAGGGTCACTTCCCCCCTGGATAGGAGGTCCCGGGTGATGGATACAGAGTGGCCCCGGTCCCGGAGGACCCCGCCCAGGACGAGGGAGCCGTAGGTGTAGATCTTCGGGGATACTATCGTCGTCTTCATATTCATACCCCAAGGCCGTTGATCTCCTCGATCAGCTCGGTGAAGGCCTCCACCTCCACCTCGATCACCTCTTCGGGGGTCATGCTGATGGACATCTCGCCGTCGACGGTGAGCCTGTCGGGGCCGCGCCGGACGAGCCTTCCGACCCCGTCCCTCGATAGCACCTTTCTTATCTCCGGGTCGAAGGCCATCGTCCTTCCGGGGAGGATCACCGTCTCTTTTACGTCGGCGAGGTCCAGGGCGAGGAGGTCGTGGATGGTTATGAGGCAGCCGATATCCTTATCGACGGCGACGACGTTAACGAGGTCTCCCAGCTCTCTGAAGATCTCCGAGAGGAGGGGTGCGGCGACGGAGCTGGTGATGACCGTCGCCCCCTTCCGGATGGGAGGTAGCCTACTGATGGCGTCTTTGTGATGGGCGAGGGCGAAGGGGGATTTGGTCACCGGGTCCCAGAGGGGGGTCCCCGCCACCCTGAAGGAGTACTTCTCGTTCGTCTCCGTCACGATATCTCGAAACTCCTGGACGGAGTGGGGGACGACGCCGGGGATGATCGGCTCGTTTCCCAGGATCAGCCCCTGCTCCCGGGTGTTGGCGAACCTCATGAGGATCAGGTTCTTGACCCCCATCTCCTCCAGGTCCCTGCAGGTCCGGTCCAGCTCAGGGCCGTCGTTGACCCCCGGTATCAGGACGGAGGCGGCGTAGACGTCGCAGCCTTCGGCGAACTTCCGGAGGTTGGCGAGGGCGGCCTCGGGGTGACGGTCGTTCATGTACCTCCTCCGAAGCTCCGGGTCGGTGGAGAAGACGGTGAAGGAGACCTCCTTCACCCCCGCCTCCATGAGGGGTTCGGCCTCGTCCCCCCTGACAAACCCCTTCCCGCTGGTGTAGCCGAGGTGGATCGGCACCCCCCCCTGCCCCACCATCCGGGCGAGATCCAGGAGGCGGGGGTAGCAGCTGAGGTCGCCGCCGCCGCTGATCGTCACCTTCTCGGGCCTTCTGCCGAAGGAGGCCCCCGCCACCTCCATCACCACCGTCTCCATCGGCTTGAAGCCGGGGTACGCCTCGGCGATCGCCCGGGAGCAGTAGTCGCAACCCTTTTTGAAGGGGAGGCACCTCTTGCATCCGAAGGGCGAAAGCTCGTTCGTCTTCACGCCTTTGAAGTAGCAGTAGCTGCAAAAGCCCTTGCAGTCTATCCCGGGCCTTCCGCCGACGTCCGCCAGAATCTCCATCCTGAAACTCTCCGGATGAGGGATCGTTCTGGGGGGGTAAAGCCTTTGCGGGATGGCCGGGGGGAATGGGTATGGGGCGGAAGAGACTGACCTATCCAGGATCCGCATCTGAGCCGAAAGATCGGAGCGCTCATCTTCGACCCCCTCTACTCCTCATCAACTCCGGATGATAACGGCCCTTTAACGGTCGAAACCCTTTGATAAAAGAGATGCGGGGGTCAGAGCCTCCGGGGGTCAGCTCACCTTCGCCCTCAGATCTTCGATGGCAGCCTTGATCTCGGCAATCTCCCGGCGGAGCTCCTCGTACTTCTCGTCCGGAGTGGAGCCTTTGATAGCAGATATGATCTCATCCTTCCCGCGGCGGGCCTCGATGCGGGATGCTGCGACCTCTTCCCTTATGAACCCGATCTCGGAGGTGTCCTGGTTGATCTTCTTGAGAAGGGATATCGAAGTCTCCTGCTTATCGAGCATCTGATCCTGCTTATCGAGCATCATCTTTCCTACGGCCAGGTTCTCTTCGCCGAGCTGTACGCTTCTGTGGAGCAGTACCACCGCCACGTCGAACCTCTCTCCCAGCTCCTCCTGCCAGTCCCCCCTCAGGATCTTGAAGTAGGGAAACTCGCCGGTGGCAGAAGTCCAGGTGACGTCCAGTTCCCGGACCTGGATAGGCCCCTTATCTATTCTAAGTGCCTTCACAAACTCCTTCAGGGGATCCTCTTGCCCCTCGGCTACTATCCTGACGTCGTAGGGCTCCTGGTTTTCGACGGTCCCGGAGAGCCCCAGCTCCCGGCCCATCTTCTGGACTACGTCCCGGAAGCCGACCCGCTGGACTTCTCCGCGAGCGATGATCTCGACTCGTTGCATATCCGTTCTCCTATCATGCTCTCCTGAGATGTTAGGATTTCGGTCGGCGACCTGGGACTTATCTCCACGCCTTCATCACCATCCCCGCCTCCACCACCACACTCTGCAGCCGTCGGAGCCCACCCCCGCCTCCTCGGGACCGGAGCCCTGAGGTGGGGTGGAGGACATGAAGCTGAGGGTCCGAAGGATCGTTTTAGAACTGTACATATTATTTCATCATGGATGCCCTGCGCCAGGTTGATCTTCCACCTTTCCCTTCTCCTGATAGCGCGACCAAGGGGAAAATCGAAAGCCGGAAAACTATTAGTACCTTGAAGAAGATCAAAACTGATCGTGGCTCATAAGAGGCCCTTTCACGTGATGATCATCCCCACCCTCGGCTGTCCATCCAGCTGCAGCTACTGCTGGTCCTCCGACGAGAGGTCCCCTATAATGACGATGAGTACCGTCAAAGAGATTGTCGAGTGGCTGCAGACGTTCCGGGACGACCCCGTCACCTTCACCTTCCACGGCGGCGAGCCGCTCCTGGCGGGCGCCGATTTTTATCGGGAGGCCCTCTCCCTGATAACCGAGGGGCTCCGCCCCCGGAAGATCGCCTTCGCCCTCCAGACGAACCTCTGGAAGATGACCCCGGAGATGGCGGAGGTCCTCGCCGGGTATAAGATCCCCATCGGCTCGAGCCTCGACGGCCCGAAGGATCTGAACGACCTTCAGAGGTCTGCGGGCTACTTCGATAAGACGATGGCGGGATATGAGATCGCCAGGGCTCACGGCCTCTCCGTCCAGTTCATCTGCACCTTCACCTCATACTCGATAGACAAAAAGGAGGATATCTTCAACTTCTTCTTGGAGAACGGCCTCACCCTCAAGCTCCACCCGGCTCTCCCCTCCCTCAAGAGTGGCGACCCCGACCAGTGGGCCCTCGCTCCCGAGAAGTACGGCGACCTCCTCGTCTATCTTCTGGACAGATACCTGGAGAATATGGACGATATCGAGGTCAGAAATATCAACGACCTCTGCCGTTGTGTCTTCACCGGCCGGGGGACGGTCTGCACCTACGTCGACTGCATGGAGGATACCTTCGCCGTCGGCCCCGACGGGACGATCTATCCCTGCTACCGGTTCGTGGGGATGGAGGAGTGGGCTATGGGCAGCGTCCGGGACCGGCCGACGGTGGCGGATCTGGCCGGATCAGAGGCCGGAAAGAGGATGCGCGCCTTCAAGGATATGGTGGATCGGGAGTGCAAGAGCTGCAGGCACATCCGGTACTGCCGGGGGGGATGCCCCTACAACGCCATAGCGCCCTCCGGCGGCGAGCTTCTTGGCGTCGACCCCCACTGCATAGCATATAAGAGGATCTTCGACGAGATCGCCGACAGGTTCAATAAAGAGATCTTCGAGTCCATGGGGATGGGCGCTACATGCTCCTCGTCCGCCCCTTACCAGGGCGCAAAGCCCGGGATGATGGCCCTCATCCAGAAGATAATATCAAGCTAGACGCCAGATGGTCGAGTTTATTATCACTCCCTTTATTATAGTCTTACGACTAAATTGATATAATAGAACAGACAAAATAGATCTTATGAAGGGAGATATTGTAAGTATACAAAATGCTGAGGAGCTGCCGGAAAAGCTTCGTGCAGAGACTGATGGGCGT
>Ga0334900_1000487_pt1 | contig 57576 bp, 48 predicted proteins | sample GraSluR3_MG_2_FD_207231 | JGI IMG/M metagenome (GOLD analysis project Ga0334900, IMG submission 207231) | Sludge microbial communities from methane-producing bioreactor in Wageningen University, Netherlands - Granular Sludge_31_08-R3 | ecosystem: Engineered > Bioreactor > Anaerobic >... | reverse complement strand
AAACCTTCACTCCCTGTGAAAATAATCGTAAAGTTCCTGCTATAATTTCAACTGGGGTGACACCTCCGAATTTATTACTGATACCTCGGCCCACGCCACTTAGAGAGTGAGAACCTGCATAAATGGGCACATTAGCATTTTCCAATTTTTCAACATATTCTGCTTCTAGTTCTACTTCATCACCATCTCTAAATCCTGCATGGTGAGTGATGCTCACTAGTTTGGCATCAGGCATACTTTCTAAAACTTTCACACTGCTTAACCCTGATACAGAAGCAACGACAATGTTTTCAATTCCTAATTCTTCTTTTCTTTCCTTAACCAGTTCTATTACTTTATCTGTATTTTCTGCACCGGGATTTTCAAAGTAGTTAATTTTTTTTTCCATATACTGCCCCTCCATTACTAATTAATAGTTTTAGTTAAGTAGTTAGTTTGGATTTAACTTAAATCCTTTCTTTTTCTAGCTTACTGTTATATATGATAATAAGATCTATGCAATCAAAATAAATTCGATACTGTGTTAAATTTTATATCATCCTCAGTTATTTGTTATGATGTTAAAAATATTTTAAAATACTTTAAATATAAGGGACTATCTACATATGTGATTACAAAACTTAATATGAATTCAATTATGTTGTAATAGTTAAATAGTTAGAATTAATAAAATTAAATCCAAAATAAAATTAAATCCAAGAAAAAATCAGTGATGTTTATGAACGCATTTGATTTCCTTACACCTCAGCGCAACCCTAAAGTAGATACTGGAATCACTATGATGTTAGATAAGGGCATAGGTCCAGTATCTCTGATAGATCTGCTTGAAATCTCAGGAAAATATGTTGATCTTGCTAAATTTGGATGGGGAACCTCTGCCATCCATAACCGGGAGATTGTCATGGAGAAAGTTGAAATATATAGTTCCTATGATGTTAACCCATACCCTGGTGGCACCCTCTTTGAATTTGCCTATTCTCAGAATAAGTTGGATGAATTCTTAGATGAAACAGATAAACTGGGATTTGGTGCCATAGAAATATCCGATGGAACCATTGACATCTCTCCTGAAGACAGGGAAACAGTTATTTCCCGTGTGAAGGAAAATGGATTTCTGGTGATAACCGAAGTGGGAAAAAAGGATCCTGCAAAAGACCATCTTTTAACCGCCAATGACCGGGTGGAAAAGATCAACCAGGACTTGGCATCTGGTGCTGACCTGGTTTTAATGGAGGCCCGGGAAGGAGGTAAGGGCATTGGACTCTTTGATGACCATGGAGATGTTAAGGAAGATGAATTACGGATAATTATTGAAGGTACAAAATTGGATAAGATTATTTGGGAAGCTCCCCAGAAAAATCAACAAACATATTTTATTCTCAAGTTTGGTGCTAATGTGAATTTAGGAAATATAGCTCCTGATGAGATCACCGCCCTGGAAACCATGCGGCTGGGACTTAGAGGAGATACAATGGGAAAGGTGAATCTGGGATGATAGAAGAAATAACTATTTTAGGGGGTTTCAATAAGCAAGGAAACCCTGAACCTGTGAAAAAAGTTGTAATAAAAAAAGGTGAAATATTTGGGGTGGTAGGACCAACTGGAAGTGGTAAAAGTTCTCTTATTGGTGATATTGAACAACTTTCTCAAGAAGATACATTCTCCAAGAGGAAGATTCTGGTGAATGGTGAAGAACCCAGTTATGAGGACAGAACCAACCCCCGAAAGAAGATGGTAGCTCAACTATCTCAGAACATGAATTTCCTAGCAGATATGACTGTGGGAGACTTTTTAAGTTTACATGCCAAGTGTCGTGGAGCCAGCAGTAAATGTGTCAATGCTGTGGTGGACTTAGCTAATACCCTAACTGGAGAACCCATAAAAAAGGAACACGAGTTAACCATACTTAGCGGGGGTCAATCAAGAGCCCTCATGGTAGCTGATGTGGCCATTATCAGCAACTCACCAATAGTACTCATTGATGAACTCGAAAATGCAGGAATACGAAAGCATGATGCCTTGGAAGCACTGTCAGGTCATGGTAAGATTGTCATGGTAGTAACCCACGACCCAGTGTTGGCTTTGATGACTGACAAAAGAATCGTGATGAAAAATGGTGGGATCCAGAATGTTGTGGCCACCTCAAATGAAGAAAAAACTCTATCTCAGAAACTAAATAAAATTGATGAGTTAATGTTGAGTTTACGGGATAAAGTGCGAAATGGAGAAGTAATTCACGATATCCAACTAGATATCTAAAGTATAAGATATAAATTACACTTTATTGAGGTTCAATGCATATTTAAAACTTGATAACTATTTTTTGGGTAGTTAAGTTTTTAAAACAGCATTCATTCCTCTCGAAAAAAACTTTAACAAGTTTCTCATTACATCATATATAAATGTTTTAAAATCAAATGTTTTAAATCAATTTTAGATTAAAACAGAATTTTTAGAACATTATCAGAGTTTAAACTAAAATTTTTAGAATATTTATCAGATTATTTGCATTACTCCATTGAACCTATGTTAATAAATAAAAATGGATTAAATTTATTAAAACTGAGTTAATTTAAAATAAATGATTTAAAATAAAATAACTGAGTTTATCAACATACTAGAAATACAAAAAAAATTACTAAACATACAATAAAACTAATACATTAAACATTTAAAAAACGTGATTTCATGAAAATGGTAATTGTGGCCGGAACTCCTGGTTCTGGAAAGACCGCTGTTTTAATTCATGCTCTGCGCAGTCTTATTGAGAGAGGATTAAAATCCTCAGTGGTAAAGGTGGACTGCCTGTACACGGATGATGATCGTAAATTTGCTAAAATAGGTGTACCTACCAAGGTGGGACTATCCATGGATATGTGCCCTGACCACTATGCAATCTACAACCTGGAGGAAATGATTGACTGGGCAGATGAAAACCAGGCAGAGATTTTAGTAGTTGAAACTGCAGGACTCTGTCACCGTTGCGCACCTTTCACTGTAAATTCACTGGGTGTTTGTGTCATAGATGCAACCAGCGGACCCAATACACCCCTTAAGGTAGGACCGTTTCTTTCCACAGCAGACATAGCAGTGATAACCAAGGGGGATATGATTTCCCAGGCAGAAAGGGAGATATTCCGGGAAAGAATTCTGGAAGTAAACCCTAATTGTAAGATAATTGAAGCTAACGGTTTAAGTGGACAGGGATGTGCTGAACTGGCAGATGAATTTATCAAATCCCAGGAAGTTTCCCTTGATGAAGAAGAATTAAGACATTCCGCACCACTGGCAGTATGCACTCTCTGTGTGGGGGAGACTAAAGTTAACAAGAAATATCATCGGGGTATCTTACGCCGTATTGATGGCTTCCAGAGTTATGAGGGAGAATAATAACTAAATCAACAAATTCACGGTGTTTTAATGAGTAAAGTTCCCACTGGCATTGGCCAGAAAAACAAAATTCTAATGTTACTTCCAGGTTACAACTGTGGTATCTGTGGATACCCCCGCTGTGATGAGTTTGCCGGAGCACTTATCAGGAATCAAACACAACTTGAGAAATGCCGTTTCCTTTACCAGGAAATATTCCAGGAAGACCTGGCCAAACTCCAGGAAATACTGAAGGAAACAAAGATAATTCCAGAAAAAGAACAAATTATTGGAGTTATGGATGGCTATGAAGCTGACATTATCTTGAAACCTCTGCCAGGGGAAGGGTCATGTAGGGAGACCCTTTATCCATTCACTAGAGAAGAGATCAAAGCAGGTGAAATAATAAGATACCGTCCTCTGGGCTGTCCGATTACACACTTTGCCAAAGTCCTGGAGGAAAACCATGGATTAATCACAGTACACCTGGTTGGGCCCTGCCATAGACTGGATGCAGATATGGATTTTGACTATAGGGATGTAGGTGTGTGCATGGTTGGTGGATTTGAGGGAACTATAGAAGGTGAACTACCCAGAGTAGGGGAGACAGTGCGCTTTTTACCATACCATTGCATGATGCAAAAGGTCCATTCTGGGGTTGTGGTTCAACTGGAGGGTAAAAGAGTAATCATTGAAGGTATTGACCTCAAAGTATGGGCACCCCCTGTTAAAGGTTAATTAGGGATTAATTGCCTATTTTCCCATTATTTCTTTCAAATTTGATTCCAATCACCGAATATTAAGAACAAAATTAAAAGCAAAATTTAAAGATTATTTCTAGTTCTATTCCGGACATAAATCATCAGAAACAGCATCTATTATAATCAAAAACAGGATTTACATGGCATATTTCAATACAAAAAGTTCTGATACACAGGGCAATTATGTAACTATACCAGTTAAAACTCATTATATTAGACCTGGAGAATCTTATGAGATTATAATTGAAAATGCAGTGGAATGCATCGAAGATGATGATTTTTTAGTGATATCTGAAACACCTGTGGCTATATCTCAGGGTAGACTGGTGGATGAATCTGAATTTAAACCATCTATCAGTGCTTATTTCCTGGCAGATGTATGGTCTAAATATCTGTGGGGCTATATTTTTGGCCCTTTATTCAAAATAAAAAAAAGAACCATTAAAAACCTTCGAAAGCTCCCACCGGAGGCTCGTTCCCATAAAGAAGTTATATTAAAATATTATGGATGGAAACATGCCCTTAAACCTGCTTCTGAAGCTGGTGTGGATTTGAGTAATGCACCGGGTAATTGTGTTTCATTACTTCCACATGATCCTCAGGGTGTTTCTGAGGAAATAGAGAAAAAAATTATGGAAGTTTCTGGTAAAAAGGTAACTGTCATGATCATTGATACTGATGCAACCTATAAAATTAGAAAAACCAAATTTACATCTCTACCTATTTCTATTGATGAGATTAGAAATAATATGGGAATATTTGGATATTTGTTAGGTCGGTTGGGCACCATATTAGGACCCACTCCATTGGGAGTTTCCCAAACTCATAACTTTGATGAAATCATTCAGATAGCCAGTAAAGCGGAAGAATGCCAAAAAATTCATGAAAATAATATGGAAACAGTTTATGACATGCAAAAATTACTTGAAGGAGATATAAATAATATAACTTTGGATATGCTCGATACAATACTCCATATTCCAGCTATAATAATCCGAAAATCTTAAAATGACCTTTAATCAGTTTTATTTTTTTATGGTCATATTTCAATTTGGGCCTATCAAAAAAATATAAATACTATCTGGGTTCATATATAGAGTTAACCCAAGATATTTTTTAACACCCATTTGATAGCTTTATTTCAATGAACACTAGCTAAACCGTGGTTATTGTTAATAAACATGAGGGGTCTATACAGGGGCGGAGAGATACATTTTAGCTTTACAAATTGAGGCGGCTAATATTTGCACCATGGCGGAGTGAATATCTAATTAGCATTGCTTAATTTGGCTTATCCATTTTATGGTTGATTTCATCTCTCCGTATTGAGGAGGTTTGAAATGCTTAAACTTAATGATCCTGAAATTCAGGAGCTGTTGAAAATTTCAAAACAGGAAGGAGGAACTGAGATGCTTAATGATCCTACTGTACAGGAAATTCTCATTGATGTTACTAATGATCATGAGAACAGCATCCCCATTATCCAATGTTTACTGAAAGGCAAAACAACTGATGAGGAAATTGCAGAAGAAACAGAAATTAGACTTAATATTGTAAGAAGAATTCTCTACAAATTATATGATGCAGGTGTTGCCAGTTATAAGAGGAGTAAAGATCCAGAAACTCAATGGTATACCTACAGCTGGAAATTTGAAGAAGAAAAAATAGCAGAAATCATATCTGAGAAGTTTGAAAAATTCTCCCAAGAAATTCACCAATCTCTTGAATATGAAGAAGAAAACATGTTTTTCGTCTGCCCCAATGGATGTCGCTATAATTTTGAAGAAGCATCCGAAAGAAACTTCATATGTCCAGAATGTAACACTAACATGGAGTTCCAGGATAATTCATCCATAATAACTGAATTAAAGGAATTAAAGGAAAGAATGAGTTAATCTTTTCTTAATATTCCCTATCCATGTTCAGTTTAATGTTAAAATGTTAATTCTACTGGATAAAACTGGATAAAATTTACATGAACAAGTGCGTTTAATACGGGTTACCAGTTGTGTATGTGAAAGATTTTTATCCCTACAAATAAAGGTTAGGTATCTGATTTTGAATAAATACAGAAAATACTACTCTCCCCATATTCTAAATGAATTTGATTGTCCTTCATATGTGATTGAACACTCTAAAGCTGTCATGTTAAAGGCAATCAAGTTATCAGAAAACTTTGAAGGGAGAATAGATTTAGATCTACTTAAAGCCGGGGCTATGCTTCATGATGTGGGTCGTTGCCAGAGTAATGGCATAGACCATGCCATTGTTGGTGTGGATATCCTCAAAAAGAATAAAGTTCCCTTGGAAATCATAAAGATCGTGGAAAGACATATAGGTTCGGGAATAACTCGAGACGAAGCTATAATCCTCGGGTTACCAGCTAAGGATTATATGCCAGTTACACTTGAGGAAAAACTGGTAGCCCATGCTGATAACCTCATACATGGAACTCATGAGGTTGATCTTGATTTTGTGATTCGAAAATGGCAAAAAAAGATGGGAATAAACCATCCATCCATAACCAGACTAATAGAACTACACGCTGAATTAACAGATAAAAAACAGGATTAAGGCAATCTAAATTAATTTAATACATATTTAAACATATATGAATTGAATTTTCTCCTAAATCACTTAGCATGATATTATCACTGTTTATTTTAATTTATTTAGTTTTATTTTAATTTACTTCATTTATTCTATTTCATTTTGTCCAAGATTTAATTCACTTAAGTTTACATACAATCTTAATAAATAAGTAAAGAATACATCTAAAAAATACATCCCAACTTAAAAAGAACAATTTCATGAAAATCTTTGAATTATCTAATGATAAAAATTTGACATGGTGACAATTTGAATCAGAAAAGAATTGTAATATTCATTGGTCCATCACTCCCTTTAAAGGATGCTAAAAAAATTTTAGATGCAGATTACCATCCTCCGATAGCCAGAGGGGATATAGCAACCCTTTTAAATGATCCTCCGGATGTTATTGGGATTATTGATGGGGTTTTCCACCAGCAACCAGCAGTCTCTCATCGGGAAATACTACGTGCCCTAAAGGAGGGGGTGACAGTTGTGGGAGGATCCAGTATGGGTGCTCTTAGATCAGCAGAACTGGATTATGCAGGTATGATTGGAATTGGAACTGTTTATGAGAAATATAGGAATGGAATAATAGAATCTGATGATGATGTGGCCATTGTTTTTAACCCAGAAACCCATGAACTACTTTCCGAGGCCCTGGTAAGTATGAGTTACAATTTTCATATGGCTGAAAAAGAGGGTATCATCACATCTAATGATTCGGAACTACTCTATGAAACAGCTAAAAAAATATATTATCCTCAAAGGACTTATTCTCGTGTTTTAAATGATTCAGGGCTGGATGAAAATAAAATTAGAAAAATTGAAACCTTTTTAAAACAACAGGGAAAAGATATTAAGAGGGAAGATGCAGTGAAAGTTTTAAACTATATAAAACATCTTAAATGAGTCATATGGGTATTATTTGGATAATTAAGGACCATATTAATAGAATGGGTTGATATGGGTGATTATGGTTAACATATGGGTTAAGGATAATAGTGTAAGGATTGATTCAAATAAATTTAGAGTCTAAATGAGATTTAGAGGATGTTCAGTAAGTAATGGATATCAACATGGATGTTAACATCAACTTTGATGATTAGTTGTGGTATGTTTATGGAACTTAAAAAAAAGTTAGATACTTTAAAAGATTTTTTTCATGGGAAAAAGGTTATTGTAGCCTTTTCCGGAGGTGCAGACAGCACATTACTGGCACTGATAGCTAAAAATGAGGCTAAAGACTCTTTGGCAGTTACTGTGGATAATGGGGTTATGCCCCCTGAATTTATGAAAAATGCCCAAGAGATTGCACAGAAAATAGGAATCAATCACTTGGTAATCCAGGAGAACTTTTTAGATGATCTTAACTTTAGAACAAACCCTCCAAATCGTTGTTACATCTGCAGGAAAAAAATGTATCAACAACTGGAAAAATTGTTATCTGATTATTGCTATGATTTTGTGGTTGATGGAACCAACATCAGTGATCTAATGGAAGATCGGCCTGGAACTCTGGTTAATATAGAAAAAAACATCAAAACACCCTTAGTAAGAGTAGGTCTTACTTCTGAAGAAGTAAGAGCCATTCTTCATAAATGGAGAGTTAATTATAATCCCTCAACCACATGTCTTGCCACCAGGATTCCCACAAGGAAAACAATAACACCCCAAAAAATTAACCGTATTAACTATGCTGAAAACTTTATTCGGAACTTAACAAGTCTAGATGTAGTTAGAGTGCGGGATGATGATGGAGTAGCTTATATCGAAGTGGGAGATGTGGATAAACTTCAGGATAATGTTTTACTGGATTCTTTGAATTTTGAATTGAAGAAAATAGGGTTTGAAAAGGTTGATCAGAATATTGGCAGTTATGCTGATTCCAAAAAAGAGACTGTAGTTTACAGACCATGTAAATCTGAAAAAAACAGGATAATATTAGAAATAGAACTTCCCTACCAGTTAAATATACTGGACACCTGCCATGAACTGGAATCTCTGGGTGAAGTGAAATGCTCTCCTGAGATGGGTATAGTTAGATTAGAATTCGATGGTCTAAGCATCACCCTATTTGCCAAAGGCAAAATCGTTGCCAGAGGTTTAAAGGATCAGAAAGACGGTAAAAAATTATTAACCCTGGTTCTTCCTTGTATACGGCGGCAAAGATAAATTTAAAGCAAATTTCAATTTTTCCTTTGAATTATCTTTGAATTAATTATAATTTGAATATAAAAGAAATATTTGAAATTAAAAGGATAAAAAAATGTTTTTTTTAAAATCGTTCTTTTTTAAAAGGTTTTTTAAAATTTGATTATTAACAGTTTTTTAGAGTTCCCTGTGCACGGATTCTGTAGTTTTTCGTCGAAATGCAGTGAGTTTTTTGAAAAAACCTCTATCATCCTTACCTGAAAGAACTATAATATCCCCTTCAACTTCCACGGCTTCTCCATCTGATTCTATGTTTACAATTTCTACTAGGATTTCAGATGCATCATTCAGGGTGTCATTGGCAGTGTAGGTATAATCTAAAACCATTTCATTATGGGGATGAACCTCTTGCAGGGCTCTTTTAATGGTTAGTTCCAGTATATTGAAGAATGTTTCCAGTTGGGGTGTTCCTTCCCACCAGAGAGTGGCCATAATGAATTGGAGATTAATATCATGCAGAACCACATTTCCTCCTTTTTTGCCCACAATACGGATGATTTCAGGATCAGTTTTTATCTTAATAATTGGTTTAGCAATGGGAATTTCTTCATTCGCATTGTTTTCAGTGAGGTTTTCTTCAGTTTCATGGGGAGTTGTTTCAGACATTTTAATCATTAATAAAAATTTTTTTAATTTTTTAATTAGTTTATAAATTAGTTTATTTATTATCAATCCAGGTTATTGCATCATCCTAAATTTAGTATAAATTAAATTCTAATATTGATTGATGAATTGAATTAATTTTAAAGTTTGATCATATATCTGATGATTTTTCGGAGTGATTTCAGATATTTAGGATGATTTTGGATGATATTATATTAAAATTTGGTTCAAGGGGACTGCAGTTAATCAATTATGGATTTAATCAGATCACCAGCTCTTACTAATCCAACTAACTCTCCTTCCACATCAATTACAGGCATTTGTTCAATATTTCTTTGCCTCATCTTATTGGCACAATCTTTAACCGCGGTTTTGGTAGTGACAATAGCTAAGTCAGTAGTTGCCACGTCTCGCACTTCTTTGTCAGAGAACTGTAAATGGTTTTTAATAACATAAAGAACGTTTTTACTGTCCCATGACCATTTATCTCCTTCTGTACCGACAGAAGTGTTATGTACGGTCTGTTCAGATACTACTTCACTTTCATCTAGGAAATCGGTTTCAGTGAGTATTCCCGATGCTTTTCCTTCGTTATTCAAGGCCAGAAGTACTTTAAGGTTGAAGTAACGCATTATTTCGAAGGCCACTTTAAGAGGTGTTCTCTCCCAAGTTGTAGGTACATTGCGAAGCATGTAATTTTCTGCAGGATCATTGATTTCCATCTTCCACAGGGCCTTGTTAATGAGATCTGATGCAGTTACCAAACCTACTAATTCTTCACCATCCACAACCGGAACTCTACGGATGTCATTTTCTGCCATTTTCTTGGCAGCATCCTTTATATCATCGTCAGGACCAACAGTTATCATATCCCGGGTCATTATAAGGGCAATCTGTTCTTCGTCGGGATTTTCCACCAGATCAGTTCTGGTGAGGATACCTACCAACTTTTTAGTGCCTTTTTTTACTACGGGTAATCCTGATACATTATTTTCTCGCATGAGCTCCAGTGCATTTCCACGGTTTCCAGGAACTGGGATGTAGTGTATTTCCTCTGACATTATGTCTTTTATTTGCATTATCTCACCAGCCATAAGCTGCAACTAAAAAAAATATTCAGAAAAAAGATTTTTTATTCAGTGAACGGCTAAAACAGGGCATTTTGCAGATCTAACAACTTTTTCGGTTACGCTGCCCAGTAAAAATCTGTCTAAACCATGTTTTCCTGAGGTTCCCATTACCACCAAATCCACATTTTCATTGGCAATAGTTTTGAGAATGGAGTCCCCAGGGGATCCTTCTTCAGTTTTAAGAGTTACTTTAATGTCTTTTACCATTTTAGCTTCTTCTTCACTCTCTGTTACCATTTCTGAGATTCTTTCCAGTGATCTTCGACCTTCTTCCTTTAACATTTCTTTGATTCTTACTATGAGGTCTTCTGCAGGGAGTCCCACTAATGAAGATGTTTCAATAACATTCAAAACAATGATTTCGGCGCCGCTTCTGCTTGCTATCCAGATGGCATGTTTAGCTGCGTTTTCAGCGAATTTTGAACCATCTGTGGGCAATAATATTTTTTGGTACATGAGTTTCACCTTAGATATAATTTACCATCTGTCACGAGACCTATTATGTTTTTCGATTAAACAGTTTATGGATATTTTCCCAAAAAGGATATTTGAGTATTATTCTCATTTCCTTTTTTCTAGATAGTAAGAAATCACACAATTATTTGGCACAGCCTTTTGCTCCAAAATAACTTTATTCAACCAAATATTCTATTTTATTCTCATTTCCCCATAACAGTTTTACCATTCATATAGGGAACTAGAACTTCAGGAACCCTAACTGTACCATCTGGTTCTTGATAATTTTCAAGTATGCAACAAATAGTACGTTCAGTTGCAATAGCAGTACTGTTTAAGGTATGACAGAACTTTTTAGATTCAGAATCACCATGAACACCATAACGGGTATTCAGTTTATGTGCCTGATAATCCAAACAGTTGGTGCAGGAAACTAGTTCACGATAAGTATTCGATCCAGGGAACCAAGCTTCCAGATCATATTTTAGGGAAGCATTATCGTTTAGTGCGGAGGAAACAATTGAAACCACTCTGTAAGGAATTTTCAATTTTTGGTAGATCACTTCTGCATTTTGAATCAGTTCTTCATGGATATCCTTTGATTCTTCGGCCTTACAGAATATGAATTGTTCCACTTTCTCAAATTGGTGCACTCTGAAAATACCCAGGGTATCCTTCCCATGGGATCCTGCCTCCCGACGGAAACAAGAAGAAACTCCACAGTATTTAAGAGGTAACTGTTTTTCATTAAGAATTTCGTCACGATGAAGAGCAGCCAGGGTTTGCTCAGAGGTAGCAATCAAGAACAGGTCCTCACCATCTATTTTGTAAAGCATTTCCTCAAAATCAGCCAGTTCAGCTGCTTCTTTTAAAACTTCCTGTTTAAGGAAGAAAGGGGTTTGAAATGGAGTAAAACCACGCTCCACCAGCACATCAAGAGCGAATTTCATAAGAGCCATATTCAGGTAAACAAGATCCGCTTTAAGATAATAAGCGCGTGAACCTGCAATTTGAGAAGCCTTATCTAAGTTAACTCCATCAACACTATGAATTAAATTTACATGACTACATGGTTTATAATCAAAAGAAGGTGGTTTGCCCACTTCGCGAAGGATTAAATTATCATCTTCACTTTCAGATAAAGGCACAGACTCATCCAACAGGTTCCCAATTTTATAACGATAATCCTCTCTTTTTTTAAGGAATTCCTGAATTTGAGGTTCTAAAATGCTAATCTGTTTACCTAAATTTTTGGATTCAGTTATAATCTTTTCAAATTCCTCTTTCCCTTTATCCTTAGCATCCTTAAATGATTTTGAAAGGATGTTCCGTTTTTGCCGAAGAGAATTCAACTGTTTAACTGATTCACGCCACTGGTTATCATATTTAATAACTTGATCAACATTAGCAGTGCTTCGAAAACGTTTCCTCTCAGATTCTCGGATTAACTCCGGGTTCTCTCGAAATAGTTTAATATCAATCATTTAAATCCTCTATTATTCTTAAATTCTCTAATTGTAAATCCTTTATTATTAAATTTTCTATTCTATAACTTCTATTTTATAATAATCTATTTTTAATTTGAATACCATCAGTTATCATAGTTATTATATTTTTAGGTTCAGTACGGTTAATCAAAGATAATACAGGGTCTCTTGATAGTTGTTCTGCAACCATGATATCTGCCTGTTTACCTTCTTCAATACATCCTGTGTTCATATGCAATGCTTTACCCGCATTAACCGTAGCCATCTTCAAGATCTCCACCGGAGGAAAATAATCCTTATAATAGCCTCTGGTAACTTTCAAAGCATATTCCATCTCTCTGAACATGTTCGGTGAATTGAACATTAGGTTATCTGTTCCCAGAAGAAGGTTAATTCCTTTATCCCACATCTCTTTAATAGGAGGTATCCCCACAGAAAGCGCACCATTGGAACGCGGACAGCAAACCACAGATACGCCTTTATCTTTCAAAAGATCCAGATCTGAATTTAGAGGGGAGGTAACATGGATCAGAAGATCAAAACCAGTTTCCAATGCCCTTTCTACTTCTGTTTTGCCAGTAACGTTAAGTGAGTTTTCCTGCACTTCTTCATATTCGGCAGCATGAATTGCAGATATTTTACCCTTCAAGGCACAGGTTTCAGTTATGATTTGCACCACTTCATCACTTATCTCACCAAAACCACTCAATCCAACCCCATCTGCTGATTTAATGATTTTCAGTGTAGCTTCCCTTATTTCATCTTCAAAATCAGAATTCGGATCATGGGAATCATTGGAAAAAGATGGGAAAGAAAAAGGTTCTAAAAATGAATCATGACGTCCTAAAACAATTTTTTTAATAGGTAAGCCTTTACCAGCCTCTTCAATCAAAGAAATACCTTCAAGTCCTCCTTCCCTGAAATCAACCAGGGTGGTGGTTCCACTCTCCATCATTTCCAGGAGAGAACTTCGCATGGAAGCAACAACATCCCCATTATCCGCTTCAGAAAGAAGTCTATGTTTCAGGCCGTGCGGTGGTTTTACAATATCTTCAATGGATTTTCCATCACCAATATCCTTAACCACAGAGTCACCTAAGTGCACATGACTGTTTATCAATGAAGGGGAAACAATACATCCCTTAGCATCTATTTTGCACCCTCCAGACGCGTGAGGTGAAATTTCCACAATGAGATCATCTTCTATTAAGATATTGGCTCGGATTGGCTCCATTTCTGGCCCATAAAGTACCAATCCATTGGTGATGTTAATCATACAAAAAAGAGTATGTTTCCTTAGATATTTATCCTTTGAGTATTTTTATTTCTGAAAATCTTATATCTAATCATATCTAAAATTCCACATTTAAAATTTTAAATTAAGATCAATAAGGAGTAGAAGAGGACTAAAGAAAAAATATTAAGATTATTTGATTTTGGGGATTATTTAATGATAATCTTAGAATTTAGAAACTGTATGGTATTCATTCAAGGATTTAACCCTAATTTTGCCCTTTTCAACATTTTCAATAGCATTTAAAGCTGCTCTGGCGCCTGCTAGTGTGGTAACGTATGGTATGCTCAGTTCAACAGCCATTCTCCGGATGTAGTATCCATCATCTGCAGATTGTTTGCCTGAGGGGGTGTTAATGATCATATCCACTTCCTTATTTAAAATGGCATCACGGATATTAGGAGATCCCTGGCTAACTTTGCGTATAATATCAATTTCAGCATGTTCTTGAACTGCCATAGCAGTTCCACGAGTTGCTACAAGATTGAAACCAAGATTTTTTGCTTTTTTCACAATGTCCTGGATTTTGTTCTTATCTGCGTCACGAACACTTATGAAAATGGTGCCTTTCTGTGGCAAGTCCATACCTGCCGAGAGCTGTGCTTTATAATAGGATACTCCAAAGTTTTCATCAATTCCCATGCTCTCCCCTGTGGACTTCATCTCTGGTCCCAGGACAGAATCAGCTTCTGGAAGTTTTATAAAGGGAAATATAGATTCTTTAACTGCTACATGATTTATTTTTACTTCATCTTTGAGTCCGAAGTCTTTGAGCTTTTTACCCATCATCAACTCAGCAGCGATTTTAGCCAGAGGAACACCAACAGCTTTACTCACAAAAGGAACGGTTCTACTAGCTCGAGGGTTCGCTTCCAGTATGTATACTTTTGGTTGATCATGATCATCCATTTTAACTGCGTACTGAATGTTCATCAACCCTACCACATCTAGTTCCAGGGCTAACTTGACAGTATGATCTTTAATAATTTTCAAAACATCTTTAGGGATGCTTTGTGGGGGTATTACACAGGCAGAGTCACCGGAATGAACTCCTGCTTCTTCAATGTGCTCCATGATCCCACCGATAAAGACTTCTTCACCATCAGATAGGGCGTCAACATCTATCTCAATAGCATCTTCCAGGAATTTATCCACCAGTATAGGATGTTCGGGTGAGATACGCACAGCTTCTTTCATATACTCCCGTAATTCATCATCATCATAGACAATCTCCATGGCCCGACCACCTAACACATAGGATGGTCGTACCAATACTGGGAACCCGATACGTTCAGCCACTTCACGGGCATCTTCGAATGAATGGGCAATCCCATAATCAGCCTGAGGTATTTTCAATTTATTCAGAACTTCTGTAAACCTTTCACGGTCCTCAACTCGGTCTATGCTCTCGTGAGGCGTTCCCAGAATATGAACTCCTTCTCTGGCCAGGGGAACTGCCAGGTTGATAGAAGTTTGACCTCCGAACTGTACCACCACACCATAGGGTTTTTCCTTGTTGATAATACCCATAACATCTTCCAGGGTGAGTGGTTCAAAGTAGAGTTTACTAGAGATGTCATAGTCAGTACTGACAGTTTCCGGATTATTGTTGATGATAATAGTTTCAATACCATCCTCTTTAAGTGCCATGGCAGCGTGAACACAGCAATAATCAAATTCAATACCTTGACCGATTCTGATAGGTCCTGCCCCAATTATAATCACTTTTTTATCATCTGAAACCATTACTTCATCTTCTTCCTCATAACAACCATAGTAATAGGGGGTTTTAGCTTCGAACTCAGCAGCACAAGTATCAACCATTTTATAGGCAGGGATTATGCCTTCATTTTCTCGGAGGGTCCTGATTTTTTTCTCATCCACACCCGTGATCTGGGATATTTTACGGTCAGAAAAGCCTATTTTCTTAGTAGCACGCATTATATCCGGGTCTTGAATAGAATCCGCCGTAATATTTTCCTCCCACTTGACTATATTAAGTATCTTGTGGAGGAAAAACGGATCAATTTGAGTTATATCATGAATTTCCTTAACAGTCACCCCTGCTTTTAAAGCACTGAAAACCTGGAAAAGGCGCTCGTCTGTGGCATTTTTAAGTTCTTCTTCACCATATTCCACCACATTAAATCCATAACTTCCCACATCCAGACTGCGTATGGCCTTATGTAATGATTCTTCCAGAGTGCGACCAATAGCCATGACCTCTCCGGTGGATTTCATCTGAATCCCTATTTCCCTGCTGATACCTTTGAATTTGTCGAAGGGCCAGCGAGGTATTTTGGTTACTATGTAGTCCAGACTGGGTTCGAAGGATGCTGGTGTTTCTCGGGTGATATCATTCTGTATCTCATCCAGGGTCATGCCCACAGCGATCTTGGCGGAGATCTTGGCAATGGGGTACCCGGTGGCTTTGGATGCCAGGGCACTGCTCCTGCTCACCCGGGGGTTAACCTCAATAACCTTGTACTCGCCAGTGGTGGGGTGAACAGCGAACTGGATGTTACATCCTCCCTGGATCTCCAGGGCACGTATGATCTTGATGGAAGCATTCCTAAGGCGCTGGTTATCCACATCAGACAGGGTTTGTGAAGGAGCCACCACAATACTTTCTCCAGTATGGATGCCCATAGGATCCAGATTCTCCATGTTACAGACGATGATGCAGGTATCATTTTTATCCCGCATCACTTCATATTCGAATTCTTTCCAACCCATCACAGACTGGTCAATGAGTACTTGGTTAATGTAACTCATATCTAATCCACGGGTAGCCACTTTCTCCAGTTCCTGGCGGTTGTGGGCCACTCCACCCCCAGTTCCACCCAGGGTGAAGGCAGGTCTGACAATAACAGGGTATCCTATTTTTTCCACAGCTTCAAATGCTTCTTCTAATGATGATACTGCTTTAGCTTTGGGTACAGGTTCATTAAGCTTTTTCATGAAGTTATCAAAGAGTTCACGGTCTTCCACGTTCTTAATGGTCTGAACTGAAGATCCTATGACTTTCACTCCTTCCAGGGCATTTATCTCTTCCAGACCAGTGGCCACATTCAAACCAGTCTGTCCCCCCATGGTGGGAAGTATGGCATCCGGTCTTTCCTTCTGGATGATCCTGGCCACAATTTCTGGGGTTAATGGTTCTACATAAACCTCATCTGCCATGTCTATATCAGTTTGAATGGTGGCAGGGTTACTGTTCACCAGCACAGTTTCTATACCTTCTTCCTGGAGGGATTTACAGGCTTGAGAACCGGAATAATCGAATTCAGCGGCCTGACCAATCTGTATGGGTCCTGAGCCAATAATGAGTACCTTCTTAATGTCTTTGTCCCGTGGCATTTCTAATCCTCTTTATCATCTAATAACTTTAATAATACTTATTTCATTCAATTAATTGATTCTGGTAATTATTTAATTATTTAATGAGTAATTCAATATTTTTTAAGGTTTTCCATAAAATTGTCGAAGTAGTAATCCGTATCATGAGGTCCAGGCCCGGCTTCAGGATGGTACTGCACACTGGAGATTGGGAGTTCCTGATGTTCTATCCCTTCCACTGACCCATCGTTGAGGTTAATCTGGGTTACTTTAATGGGCAGATCTTCACAAGATGCAGGATCAATGGTAAAACCATGATTTTGGGAGGTTATGGAAACTTTACCTGTTTTAAGATCCTTAACAGGTTGATTTATACCTCGGTGGCCGAATTTCATTTTATAAATCTTGGCTCCAAATGCCAAAGAGATGATCTGCTGCCCTAAACATATACCAAAGATAGGAAGTCTCTCAGCAAGTTTCCTCACGGTTTGGATACTTTCTTTTACCCGGGTAGGATCTCCTGGGCCACTTGAAACCAGAAGGGCACCGGGTTCATAGTCAAGAATTTCCTGAGGTGAGCTATGATATGGTAAGATAACCACACCAATCTTCCTTTTCAAAAGTGCTTTTATACTGTTATTTTTAATCCCACAATCCAGAACAACAGCCCGTTCTTTGTATTCTTCCCCCAATATCTGGGGTTCAGTCACTGATACCTTATTTACCAGGTCAATATCCTCAATTCCAGGTTGATCTCGGGCCATGGCCAGGAGTTCTCCATCTTCAATTTCTTCAGTAGCCAGAGCACCCTTCATAGTTCCATGTTTTCTGATTTTAAGGGTGAGTGAACGGGTGTCAATTCCACTGATTCCTGGGATCTTATATTCTGCTAAAAAGTCTGATAAGTTCTTTTCAGCGAGGCTGTGGGAGGGATATGGATTCGCTTCCCTAACTATAAATCCTTCTGCTTTTATTCCATTGGACTGGAACCACTCCTCTGAAACACCATAATTTCCCTGCAGAGGATAGGTTGACATCAGGATCTGACCTTTATAAGAGGGATCAGTAAGAGATTCCACATAACCTGTCATTCCAGTGGCAAATACTACTTCTCCAGTTTTAATTGTGTGAGAACCAAATACTTCTCCTTTAAGTAAGGTACCGTCCTCTAAAGCTAATTTAGCTTCTTCTTTCATTTAATCACCATCATTGTAATTATCAAGCACTAATTTTTTTTTATCTTTACAGTAGGGGGTTATATTCTTGTTATTTTATTAAATTAAAAAGTGATAAGATTGGATTGAACTAATTAGATGTGGATTAAGATTTATTTTTAACTTAATATAATCCAATCATCATTATATGGATAAATACTGAATCTAATGGGGGGTTGATTTAGATGGAAGTTAACCATCTAGTTAGTCACGGTGTATTCTTTTGATTTATTCTATTTATTTAATCATTCATCTGTATTAATTATAACTTATTGAATAAATTTTAAATTATAATTCATAGGTCCCTTTTCATAAATTCTTGTTTTGGGTAAATTGCTCATTTATTTTTAATTTAATTTTGTGAACATGATTTGTTCTTTATGAATCAGATTTTTCGGTATTTATTTCCTCATCAGAAAGTTTTTCAAATGTTGAAGACTCAGTACCTTCATTCAGAAACCGTTCCATAATCACTGCATCCTCTCCATCTTCATAATAATCAATTAAGGATGTTTTCTCAGCAAACCCTAATTTTTGATAAAATTTACGAGCTTTACGGTTGCCTTTCCTTACTTCCAGGCGTATTCTGTTCACGTTATATTTTTTAAAGATTTCAAGTGCAGTTTCCACAAGTTGTGTTCCAATTTTCTTTCTATGATACTTTCTATCCACAGCTATGGATATAATATGACCATCATCCTCAAATCTGATCCAAAATATAATATACCCTACAACAATATTATCTTGCTGGGCAACCAGAAAACCAGCCCCTAAGTTGTAAATATCAACCAAAACATGGGCAGGATAAGGATCATCGAAGGATGCCAATTCAATTTCCAGCACTCTTTTCAAGTCTGGACGTTTGAATTCTCTTATTATCATGATTTCTCCATCTCTTAAGGGATATCTCGCAAGTGATAAAAATGTGGAACGACTTTACTGAGTATATTATCAAACATTACCCCAATTCTTCCTGCATTGTGGAAGTAGGGTCCGGACACTTTCTGCAGGTTGCTCTCAAGTTGAAGGAGCATCATAAAATGAATATCATCATGACGGATATTAAACCTTACCATGATGAGATCATCCTAGATGATATTAAACAACCTAACTTAAAAATATATAAGGATGCTAAACTTATCTATTCGATACGACCTCCAGAAGAATTACACCCCTATCTTGAGAAACTTTCTCGTAGAGTAAGTGCAGACCTTATAATAAAAACCCTTTCAACTGATTCTATTAATACTCTGGAAAAAATGAACTTAATCAATTATAAAAAAGCAGTTTTCTACAAAACCAGTTTTAAATAAGTTTTTTAGAATAATTCTTAGAAAATGTTTTTATCAACAAGATAAGATATAAAATAAATCAAAATTGTATTAACATGGTGTTAAATTTGAAAAAGTAATAAAATTGGAAAATCATAAAATTCTAATTTGTTTCAACTATCAAGTTTTTTAGGTGCATTAAGCATGAAATGGAAGAAATTAAGTGTGGATGAAACTTTAAAAACCCTTAATTCAAGTATAAATGGTTTAACTACTTCTGAAGCCAAAAAAAGGCTATCTGAACATGGGAAAAATGAACTGGTTGAGGAGGAAAAGGCAGGACCAGTTTCACTATTTTTAGGGCAATTCAAGGATATCCTGATCCTGATCCTGATCATCGCTGCCATAGCTGCATATTATGTTGGAGACACATTGGACGCAATTGTAATACTGATTGTGGTAATTATAAATGCGGTGGTTGGATTTATCCAGGAATATCGTGCTGAAAAAGCAATGGAAAAGCTTAAGGGTCTTATATCTGCCGAGGCAGTAGTTATACGTGATGGTCATGAACAAAAGGTACCTGCCGGAGAACTCACCCTGGGAGACATCGTACTTTTAGAGGAAGGAGACAACGTCCCTGCTGATCTCAGGATAATTGAAAGCTATGACCTCCTTATAGACGAGTCAACCATGACTGGAGAATCGATACCCGTTGAAAAACATCCCAACACCTTATCTGCAGATGATCATGGTTCGGAAAATATGGCCTTTATGGAAACTGATGTTGCATCTGGCCGGGGAAAGGGAGCAGTTGTTGAGATTGGTATGGACACTGAAATCGGTAAAATCGCAGAAATGATCCAGGAAGAGGAAGAACAAACCCCTCTGCAGCAAAAAATAGCAGGTCTCGGGAAAACTCTGGGTTTACTGGCTGTTCTGGTATGTTCAATTGTATTTGCACTTGAATATTTCCAGGGAACACCCCTGGTAGATACTTTCATGACTGCAGTTTCCCTGGCAGTGGCTGCAGTCCCTGAAGGCCTCCCTGCCATTTTAACCCTTACACTGGCTCTGGGAATGCAAAGAATGGCCAAAAGCAATGCTATTGTCCGGAAATTACTGGCAGTGGAAACCCTTGGATCATGCAATGTGATATGCACAGATAAAACAGGAACACTCACCCTAAATCAGATGACTGTACGCGATGTAAGGGTTAATCATCCAGAGATGGTTTACACCATATCTGCCCTCACCAATAATGCCACCCAATCCAATGGTAAGGTATTAGGGGATCCAACCGACGCAGCACTACTTTTATATGCTGAAGAAAATGGTTATAACCGAAAAGAACTGGAAGAAAAACACCCAAGATTACTGGAAATACCATTGGATAGCACACGAAAGAGAATGACTACTGTAAACCAGATGGAAGGAGATCGATATCTACTGATTAAAGGAGCTCCTGAAGTTCTCTTACAGAGTTGTTCTAAAATCATAGGAAAAGATGATGTTCATCCCATAAAACCCGAAGACACAGAGAAAATAATGAAAGATCTGAATGAAATGACTGGAAATGCACTGCGGGTTTTAGGATTTGCCTATCGTAAACTAGGTTTTGATGAAGATTTGGAAGATAAAGAGGGACTGGAAAATGATTTAATCTTCGTGGGATTGGTGGGTATGATGGATCCACCACGAGAAGAAGCTAAAAACGCCATAGCAACTGCTAAAAAGGCAGGTATAAATGTTGTAATGATTACAGGGGACCATAAGGACACTGCGGTTGCTATAGCTAAAGAGATTGGTATTGATGATGGAGAAGAAATAGTTGCACTTACTGGTTTGGATCTGGATAGACTCAGTGACCCAGAATTTGAAAATATGGTGGATGATGTCCGAGTGTATGCCCGGGTGTTCCCGGAACAGAAGGTGCGCATTGTGGAGACCCTGAAAAAGAAGGGTAATGTTGCCTCCATGACTGGTGATGGAGTAAATGATGCTCCTGCACTTAAAAAAGCAGCGATTGGTGTGGCCATGGGAAGTGGAACCGATGTGGCCAAGGAATCTGCCGACATGCTCCTTCAGGATGATAATTTCGCCACCATTATTAAGGCTGTGCGTGAAGGACGTACCATCTTTGATAACATCCGCAGATTTGTCAGATTCCAGCTTTCCACCAACATCGGAGCCATACTCACCATCACGTCTGCATCTATCCTGGGACTTCCAGTACCTTTCAACCCCATACAGGTCTTATGGATAAACATCATTATGGATGGGCCTCCTGCACAGTCTCTGGGTGTTGAACCACCAGAAAAAGGTGTTATGGAACGACCACCACTCAAAGAAGAGATCATTCCACGTAAAAACCTCCTGAAAATTGTTATAGCAGGAGTGGTTATGACGGTAGGAACCCTTGGTCTGTATTATTACAGTTTATCTGGTGGTGCAGATTTGGTTAAGGCCATGACCATGGCTTTCACAGTTTTTGTCATGTACCAGATATTCAATGTGTTCAACTGTCGTTCGGACCACGGATTTTCCAATAAATTTCTCCTCGTGGCAGTGGGAGCTTCATTCCTCCTTCAGTTAGGAGTAATATACCTACCATTTCTACAGGGAATCTTCAGAACCACTGCTTTAGGTCCCTTTGATTGGGTTCTGGTTCTTTTAATTGCCTGCACCATACTTATCAGTGACTGGCTGGTGGAGAAATTTATCAAATGAATCACTTTTATCAAGTGAATCATTAATTAAAATGGAATCTAAGTAATGAATAGGTCAAATAATGAATAAGTTATGTATGATTTATTCATAAAATTAGGTAAAATGAGGTTGTATTAAATGAATATTTTGGTAATGGCTGGAACCAGTGACGCCAGAAAGATTATCAAAGAACTTTCATCCAGAAAAAATGTTAATATCATGGCCACGGCCACCACCAACCATGGAACAGAACTAGCCAGATCTTCTGGTGCAGATGGAGTTCTGGAAGGACGTTTCAATTCAGAAGAACTGGCAGAAATAATGAATGATAACCAGGTTGAACTTTTAATTGATGCCACCCATCCCTTTGCTTCTGCAGCCACTCGAAATGCCATATTAGCATCGGAAACTTTAAGAGTGACTTATGCACGTTTTGAAAGACCTTCTACTGAAATTCCAGATAATGGACTCATTTATCCAGTTAAATCCTTCAAAGATGCTGCAGTTACTGTTAAAGGGATCCTTAATCAAAATCAGAATGATGATTTTTCAGAGGAAGAAAATCATTCAAGGAATAAAGTTTTACACCTGGCCGGGGTGAACACTCTCCATTATCTCACCTCAACAATTTCACCAGACAAAATTGTGGCCAGAGTCCTTCCCATGGTTTACTCCATTAAAAAGTGTCTTGAACTGGGTATACCTCACTATAACATTGTGGCCATGGAAGGAACATTCTCTCCAGAATTTAATGGTGTTCTGATGAAAGAATTCCAGATAAAAGTGGTGTTAACCAAGGAAAGTGGACAGAGTGGAGGAACCATGTCCAAGATACAGGCATCACTTGATTTGAATATACCTGTTATTGTGGTGATGAGACCAGAAATTGCTGAACTTCAGGGAAAATTAGTTTTTGATGATGTTAAGGTACTGTGTGATAAAGTTCTAGAATAATTTTCATTGGAATTATTAAAATTAAAGAAGAAATTTGTTTTTAGTAGGTCTGATTTTACAAAAAATTGGAAGATTAATGAAATTTGGAAGATTTGAACAAAATATTTTTCTGTTATCTAGAATGGGCTTGAAATAAAATTGTGAAATAAGCCTCAGCTCGCCCATCAGTCATCACGGTTTCAGAGCTCATAGGGTTCATCATTGGCTTAACAGTTGCAATAGTTGTTTGTATGTTAGATAAGTCCTATCAGTATAGTATCAGTTCTATCATCATAATATAAATTTAGTCAAATAATTTTAATTAGTCAAATAATTTTAACAATTATCTTTGGTGATAGATTTGCACGGATATTACTTTTTTTTCATTTTTACTTGATCTTAATAGAGTTCAACAGCACATCTAGTGCAGGTTCAACTTGAGAGTAATAGGTATGTTCCATTGACTCAGTTGAACTTATAATATATGTCTGGTTATTTTCCTTAAATACAACCACCGCAGAGTAGAAATCAGGACCAATCAAAAGAACATCACCCTGCCCAGTGTTTTTAAATACCAACTTTTCCCCCTCTACTCCATTAACTTCAACTGGTTCACGGGCCACCACCTGAAAACGAGGATACTCAGTAGGATAATTACTTACATATCCATCAATAATTTCAGTTGGCTGAAGATCAGTACTGTGAATATAAATTATGGGATAATTGGCATACATTGGCCTTAAACTGGCCAGTTCATCACTGAATTTAGTTTTATCCACTGACCAGTTCTCAGGAACTGTGAAACTGACTAAATCATTTTCATAGTTCCTTTCAGAAGTGGTACAACCAGATATAATAACAATAATGGAAATAAGTCCTACAATTAGAATAAATTTCCATGGTAATTCGTTTTTCATAGTAGCACTATTTACAATTTTAAAGATTTATTTTTTTATGTATGATTATTAAAAGTAAAAAGGGAGCGGATGGAACTTATAATCTGATTTTTATTATTCCTAGAAAGAGCAATATAAAACTCAATGTTGTTTTTATTATCTCTTTTTTTATCAATAATTAAATCTGACATCTTAAATTCACCCATGTTATAAACAACCAGATAAATTAAAAATCTTTCTTTTAATATAATTATCTTAAATTATCTTGCTAAATTCATGGTTTAACATTATAATTGTTATAATGGATTTAAAATATCTTAAAACTTAAAATAAGCCAGAAAAAACTTTTCTAAAAATTTAAATATATTTAACTTCAAAAGAAATGGTTATTGAAAATGGATTTATAATCTGGAGAAATGACAATATGAGTGATGTTATAGTATGTCCCCATTGTGGAGCTGAAACACCAAATTTTAACTTTTGCGCAAACTGTGGAAAGCCACTTAAAGATCTCGATGATGAAAAACCGCCTGAAAGTTCATCTTCTACTGAAGAAATTATTACAGCTGCACTTACTACATCAGATACCTCAAAAAGTAGGTTCGGTGGTGGTAAACCTAAAAACATCTTTTTCACCACTAACTATATTTTAGAGGATGAAGGATCCAACATAGGGGTTTTTGGTAACTCTATGAGCATGGAATACGGTGGAGATTTAATCCAGGAAGAAATAAACGAAAAAATAGATATAAATGAGATACAACAGGAAAACCCTAATTTAAAGATAATTCCATATGGTGAAATTGAAAAAGCCGAATTTCAAGTTACCCGTTTTCTTGTTTACTTGGAGATAAAGGCACCATCCTTCACACCGAAATACGTTCTTGGGGCTAAAAAATATGGTGACCAATTTTTGAATAAAATCCGAAATCTTCTGGAACCTAAAATCGGTGATAGATTCATAGTAAAATAAAAAAAATTATTTTATCCAAATTTCATTTTTCTAGCACCAATTCGATTTAATCATTTTTTCATCCTTTTAATCTGTATTTGACACTCTTTTTAAAATTAAAAATCTCTTTTATTCATTATTAAACCATTAAACTAATTTATATGAATATTAACTTATCTTATAAGTTAAACAAGGATATGCAAGTTAAATATAAGTAAAATGGTTTTGATTATGAAGAATCCTATTTTACTAGGTTCTAGAAAATATCTCTAAAAAAATAGTTAAGTGGAGTACCAAAGTACCCCAATTTATTTACTCTTTTTCAATAGTTAAGGAGTTAAATAGATACTGACCCATGCATCATCTAATTCTCCACCCGTGGACTCAACAGCACTACTTCCTTCTTGAAGAGTCTCATCTCCTCTTATTAAAGATAATTTCAGCGTATCATTACTGGGTTCCGTTTTTTCAACATGAATTTTTAAACTACCAGTCATGCTGCCTAGATCAATTGTTTGGTCACCTGTGCCTTCTATGGTACGGGTTCCTGATGCGTCAGTGGTTATTGTACCATTCCAACTACCAGGATAACTTACAACAAGTTTAAGTGGAGATGACATACATCCGGATGCAGCCACAACAAAACAAACAAAAAATATTAATAAACCAATTTCAACCTTTTTAAACATCTTTATACCTCCCTACTAAAAATAACACTTACTATTATTCATTTACCTTGGTTTAAAATTTTCTAAACACCAAAATCATTTCCTTAAAGAGAAGAGATGTGTGGGATTCATTATCCCTATGTTACATCTTCTTCGGTCTGTGGAAGATCCTGGAACCAGTGATCAACAACTTTACCCGTCTTAGAATTCACTAAAACTTCGCCCACTAACGCTCCATTACCATATATGGGCACGGTATAAGTGCTCCCGCTTAAGCTGGGAGTTCCAGCCTTGGCGCCAGGTGCATAGGATTGTGCATAATTTTGAGCTATAGTTTTGGCCTGGGATGAAGTTATGTAATCTGTACTTGTACTTGTTGTGGTTTGCTCTTCTCTTTGCACCTGGGTTACATCACTCCCTGAACTTTCATTGGTGGTTGATGTTGGGGATAATTGATTGGATAATGATTGAAAGGCAAATGCAGTTACACCAATTCCAATAATTATAACTATCACGGATATGATTAAGATGTTCCTACCATGAACCTTGTAGTAGGAATTATCACGAGTGTAAAGATATAAACCAATAATAGCACCTATAATACCACTTAAAATGGCAAGAATATAACCTAAAATTACCAGTACATTGGAGTGTTTTTGTTTTTCATTGTTTTTATCAACAGATACTGTTTGTATATCGTCTGCGGTTAATCTGTTACCACAATTTTCACAGAAAACAGCACTTTCCGGATTTTTAGTGCCGCATTTCGGGCAATACATTTTTTTATACCTCCCTATTTTACATAGCTCCATGATCAAATTAAAAAATACATGGAACTATTCTTTACAAATTATTTTTAGATTAAGAATTGTCATATAAAATGTTTCTGATTCAGGGAAATTTATATAATGAGAATATGTCCAATAAAAAAGTCTGTAGTAAATGAATCTTTTAAAAAAAGGTTTTTGTTTACAGGATCCACATTTAATAAAATTAAAAACTTTTAAGAATTGAATTAAATTTTGATATGAGTTAAAAGTAAAAAATAGGAGAAGATAAGTCTTCAAATAAACTGGATTTTATCCGTACGTAAACGATCCTAATATATTACTTATTCTTCTTTCTATTTTTTTCAAGTAGTTTTTCAAGTAGTTGTCTAGCATAATTTTATCATCCCTGGGATGTAAATCAAGTTGAAAACTATTTAACTGATTCATCTTAGTGAAATTAACAATGATAATTATAAATTGTAATAAATGGGAACCTTTAAGGCTATTTTTGGTATAAAAAATATTTAAAATCATAGTTCAAAGGTTTTCGAGGGACATGATTGATTCTTTGTACTTGAAGGCAGCTTCACCAAGACACACAACTGCGCGTGAATCACATTTTAGACCCCTCTTCAACCCTTCAATCACCTGATCCTGTGTTGCTCCAAGTGTTCCCTCTCTGAATTTTTCCAGTGATCTACTGGTCATTACTATTTTGTCGTTGGGTAAATGTTTTTCTGCTGCTATTCTTGAACTGTTTGATGCTGGAACAACAAAATTTGCGAGTTCAAGTGTCTTTCTGAATATTTCATCATCGCCTGACACACCAGACTCTGATGAAATGGTAACGACGGCAGTCAGTTTGTTATAAACTTTTTTAAGCTCCCGTAGCACGGTTTCAACACCTGCAGGGTTGTGTCCATAGTCAACGATAACGTCCTTTTCATTGAATGTGAACATGTACTCAAGACGTCCTGGAACCCCTTCAAAACTTTCAACAGCTTCTTTTAAATCCTCAAGAGGTATCTTGAAAAAATCAACAGCCCCTGCAACAGCCCCCATAATATTGTAAATGTTGTGGAGACCCATGATCTTTGGATTTAGCTTCATAGAACCATGGGGTGTTTTCAGTGTAAAGCCACTTTCATTTATATCTGTTGCCAGATAATTAGGTTCGGACCTTTTAATTCCACATTCGCACTCGTAGTAACCAACACCTGATATGGTCTCATCAATGAAAATTTCACGGCCGCACCAACATTTTTTCACACTTTTCACTGTGGATTGGGAATCCACACCAAAACTTACAACATTAATACAGTTTTTAGACTTGATCAAGCCCCAAAGGGTTGGATCATCTGAGTTCACTATTAACTGTTTATCTTTCAGGTATTCAATGAAATCTCCCTTTATGTTTGCGTAGCTTAAAAAGTCATGATCTTTGTCAAGGTGATCAGGAGTAATGTTAGTAATAATGCCACAGGAAGGTTTTGAGCGTTTTATCATCTGTTTAAGATCTTCTGGAACTCCGAAGGTTCCAGTTTCAAGTACTGCCACATCTCCATTGAGCCTTCCCTGTAAAGGTGGTATGTAATCAATGTTTCCCTGAAGATCTCTGAAACCATGTTCTGTTGGTTCCAGACCAGCAAATCGGCATATGCGTTTTAACAGGGTGGTTGTGGTGGTTTTACCGTTGGTTCCGGTGATACAGATAACTGGTTTATCTGGCTTAATCCACCTCAAAATATCCTCAACTTCTAAAATGTTTGTTCCACTTTCTTTTATCTTCTTAAAGAGTTTTGAAGTTTTTGGAAGGCTTGGTGGGGGTATTAGGTAATCTGATTCAGTTAAAAATGACTCAGGATGGCTTGAAAAGTATATGGGGGGATTGTACTTTTTTAGGTAGGGCTCTAATGTGTACCTGAATCTGCACTCATCTTCAGGTTTTATATCTGTGCAGGTCACATTGAGGCCATGGTCCATGAGCACCCTTGCAATGAGGTTCCCAACCACCCCACAGACGCCCACAACTCCGTATGTGCTCTCATGGGAGTGGTCCTTCATTATCTGGTGATTCTTTGTTGTTGCTGGATGTGTTTTATTTTTCATGTTATCTGGGTTTGCTCATGTTTTCTGCAGTTTTAATCATATTTTTTGCATCCTTCTTCTATTCCGGACATCATCTTGAACTTAGTGCGGTCATAACTAGTTATTGCACCGGGGCCCACATGTATTATAACATCACCAGGTTTTGAATATTTAATTGAAAGTTTTCCTGCAGTTTTTAGATAATCAACTCCAATTTTCAGTACATTTGGGTCTTTAACTCCTTTAAAAGTCTCAGGAATAATATGTCTCTCCAATCTGTCCATTGTTTCATTGTATGCGCTACAGATCATGACATTTGCATATCTGGCAACCACTTCTCCAAGTTTCTGCTTGTCTCGAGAGTTTGCTGTGTCAAAATTTTCCACTAACACAATGAGGTTCCGGTCTGGAAAAAGACTGAGGGTTTTTATAAATCCTTCAATCACATGAGATGGATCGAGGTAAACCTCTCTTCCTTTATAATCTCCAACGTATTCCAAGCGTCCTGGAACTCCATTGAACTTACTTAAGCCTTTTTCAATGGATTTTTCATCCAAACCGTAACACAGTGCAGCAGTGGCTGCACCTATTGAGTTTTCAAGGTAATATCCAAAGGGTTTAAACAGGGCTTTAATTTCGCCAGATTCATTGCAGGATACGTGGGGAACTCCTTCTAGGTTATACTTCAATCCCAATGTGCCATTTTCAAAGTAACCTGAGACCTGGCATTTAGAATTTTCATATTCAGGAGTTTCGGATTTTTTAGAAGTATTATCTGAGTTGGACCCTTGAACATTAGAAATTTCTGAAGTGAATTCAGGTTCATTAAAACAGTAAAACACTGTATCTTTTAAATCATCTATATATTTCCTGCAGGGTGCACCTGCAACCAGTAAGTCGCTCGAACAGCTTATCATACGCTTTCTAGCTGCATATTTTTCCATGGAGTCTTCAAATTCATCAAGGTGGTCAATGTAAATATTTGTAAGTACAGCCACCTTAAGATGAACCTTGAACATTATCCCTAAAGTTCCATGGGGTATTTCAAGCACTGCAATATCATTTTCTTGGGGAAGACTATTGACTATTCCATCGATTATGGTTTCGCTTAAAAGGTTACCCATTCTGGAGGAACACATCCAAACATTGTACCCTGCGTTTTTAAATATTTCAGAAATTGCGTGGGTGGTGCTGGTTTTACCAACGGTCCCTGTTGTTCCTATAATATCTATGCCTATCTGATCGTTGATTATATCTGATACATCTTCGTTACTAATTAACTTTAATTCATTGTTTTCTATGTTACTGGTTATTTTTTCCATAACTGGGGCTTTTTTGGGTATTACAGGTGAAACATATACGGAGTCTACACCACTAAAATCTGGAGTTTCCAGACCAAGCTGTAAGTTCACTCCCTCTTTTTCCATTTTTATAAGGGTTTCTTGCACTTTTTCAGGGAATTCTTTCAGATTTTTACTGTCTGTGATCCTTACATTATTACCCACGTGGTTTAGAATCCTTGCAACAGGACGTCCTGCGTTACCTGCACCTACAACTACACAATTCACAATAAAAACTCCCCTTTTTTGATTTTAAGGTTGATCCCATTTAATACCATGGTTTGGTGATGATAATAACCTTTTTTAAGGTTTTTAATTTCTATTATGTTGGATTCATTATTCATAGCGCAACGCCTCGGTTGGTGACAGTCGGAAAGCTCGATATGTGGGGTAGATTCCACATATTATGCCCAAAATTATTGCTACTAAAAATGTTTCTAGGAATAGGTTAACTGAAAATGCTGGTTGAATTTGGGGGTATAATCTGAGCTGTGCTTATTATTTTCACAATATTTACTCCAATAACTATACCTCCAATGGCAGCTAAGAGTGCTAATACAACAGATTCGCCCATTATCATGGTCAATATTCTCTTTTTGCTCTATCCCACTGCTTTTAAAACTCCGAGTTCTCTTGTTTTGTCCACAACTGATTTTTCCATGGTTACCATTACCACGATACTGCCTATTAGCAGGTTAAGGGGTGAGACAGCCCAAAAAGCTGCTTTGATGGCTTCAAGCCTGTTATTCATCCTATCCCTTCCTGTTTTCCAGTGAGACTTCCTAAACTCAGTATGGTGGCTACTTTTATTGTTATTCCAAGAATTGTCAGTAAACTTCTGGTTTTGTTTCTTGAAATGTTTTTTAGACTACCTTCGAAATTTCATGCCCTATAGTCTAAAATACGCTTTAAAAATAGTTTTTCCCAAATGATGCCCGAGTTATACCAATTCTATTCACATTTAGCCAAGGTTTATAAGTTTTTTTTGATAAGTCAATAGATATTTCCCCACTCCCAAATCCCTAATTTGGAACTAAACATGATTAAAACAGAAAAAACCAGAATACTTACTGTATTTTTAGCAGGGTTAATCACAACATTAGGCTATAACTCAAAAACAGCTTTACAAAAACTTTCCGAAACATGAAAAATCTAAGACTCTAAAAGGATTATATTTCTAGGATTAACTTTTAATAGAATTAAAAATTTTTAAAAATCAAATTAAACATCAATGTTAATTAAAAATAAAAAATAGGAGGATATAAACCTCCAAATAAACTGGATTTTATCCGTACATCACTCCAGTTTCTTTTCGTATTTCTTCGTCACGTTCCATGCCAATGATCTTATCCACGGCATCCAGGAAGTCGTTCATGACCACAATTGGTCTTTCCTCCCGTATAGCGAACATACCTGCTTCGGTACAGATGGCTTTAAGATCTGCTCCAGAAGCACCCTCACTGAGTGTGGAAACCAGTTCTATATCCACATCTTCCTCAAGGTTCATGTTTTTAGTGTGGATTTTAAGAATTTCTTTCCTACCATCTTCATTGGGTATGGGCACTTCAATGAAACGGTCGAATCGTCCAGGTCTTAGTAATGCAGGATCCAGGATGTCAGGCCGGTTGGTGGCAGCCACAATACCCACATCTCCCCTTCCTTCAAATCCATCCATTTCAGCTAAAAGTTGCATGAGAGTTCTTTGAACCTCACGATCACCACTGGTGGAACTTTTAAGTCTTTTAGCAGCAATAGCGTCTATCTCATCGATAAAGATTATGCTGGGGGCTTTTTCTTTGGCCAGTTCGAAAACACCACGAACCAGTCTGGCACCCTCTCCAATGTATTTTTTAACGAATTCAGAGGCCACAATTTTTATAAAGGTGGCGTTGGTTTCATGAGCCACAGCCTTGGCCAGTAAGGTTTTACCAGTACCTGGAGGTCCGTATAAAAGCACTCCTTTTGGTGGTTCAATTCCTATTTCAGTGAATAATTCAGGTTTTTTAAGTGGTAATTCAACGGTCTCTTTTATCTCAACTATTTGTTCTTCGAGTCCGCCTATCTGTACGTAACTAACTTCGGGTTTTTCTTCAACTTCCATACCAGTTACGAGTGGATCTTTTTCTGATGGTAAAACACTGACAATGCTAAATGTCTGCTGGTTAAGAGCCACCCTGGCTCCGGGTTCCAGTGTATTTTCATCTAAGAAACGTGAATAGCCAATTACAAAATGGGGTCCGGTACTGCTTTTCACCACTACTTTACCTTCATCTAGAACTTCAGTTACAGTGGCAATTACTAGTGGTGGTGATCTGAACCTTTCAATTTCTCCTCTGAGTGATTTAACTTCACGGTCAAGTCTCATCTTCTCATTTTCAATTAGAAGTTTATCTTTTTCCAGTTTCCTGACCTTCCACATTAAATTCCTTTTAGTCTTGGCATTATCCTCTTTCAGGATTTTTATCTCCTTTTTAAGGTCTTCTATCTTTTTTAAGATATTTTGGGATGTTTTTTCCATCTTACAAGTACACTCCTCATAGATTTGTGGAGAAAAATAATATCCGGTTATATTGATATTATTTGTTGCATTTTATTTCTCTAATAATATTTAAGTATTGAGGTGACTAATTATATACCAATTAAAACTAAAGGGATCAGCATGAGATGCGAGATATGCGGAAAAAAGGTTATTGGAAAGCCAGTAAGAACAAAAATAGAAAATTCAATTATGCTAACCTGTAATGAATGCTCTAAATTTGGTAAAGTACAACGAGAACCACCTAAACCACAACGTGGACCTGGAAGGCGGGCACCAGCAGGAGGCAGACGATCATACAGATCTCAAGAACCCACTCATGAAGTTATTGAGAATTATCAGACAGTGATCAGGGAAGCCAGGGAGAAAAAAGGTTGGTCAAGAGAAGATCTGGGTGAGAAAATATACGAAAAAGTTTCAGTGATTCACCGTCTGGAATCAGGAAAAATGGTTCCTGATCTAAAACTGGCACGGAAGCTTGAACGAATCCTAAAGGTAACTCTCTTAGAAAAAACAGAAGAAGCACAACTTGACGAACTAAGCGGTTCAAACATGCGAAAAGCCACTATCGGAGATATAGCTCGTATTAAGAAAGGCTAAATGTTTAAATGGTATAAACTGCCTTAAACTTCAGAGTTTTTGGGCTTTCAGTGGGTTATTAAACTATTTTTAATATTTTTTTTATTAACCCTTCTTTTTACCTTTTGTAGAATAGTATCCTTTAAGTGGGGGGAGAGTACTGAAGATCTTTTTAAGATCTTCCCATAGTGCATACTCCTTACTTATAACCACCATGTGTGCAGGGGGATGTATTTTTCTTATTTGAAGGATACTGTGAGTAGTATCTTCTTGAACAGATATCAAAGATGCAATTTTAGATTTTGATCTTATTTTATCCTTGATTATGGTTTGAACATATTCATCAGCCATTTCAGGGGCAATGATCCTTGGTTTTCCATTGATATGGAGTCCTGCATGTCTTTCAATATCTGCCAGGGCATTAAGAATTTTTGGTTGGCTTTCGGCTCGAATAAGTATCATAGTCATTATTAATTACCGCCTTTTAAGGAAAGAACTGATTACCGTGCTACGGAATAGAACCAATATTATTAGGATCAATCCTATTGCAGTCTGGATACTTCCCACTATGTCCAGCACTGATGAACTTATAGGTAAGTTCCATGATGGGGATGTACGGTGGTCGGCAAGTGGTTTGTAGTAAACCCCTACAGCGCGAGTGCTTTCCACAATGTTAATATCTTTAGGTTCAACGTAGTTTACTCCCACTAAAAGACCATTGTCTATGGCGTTGTTTATGGCAGTGGCTATAGTGGCACTGTTATAACCATTTTTTTTAACCGAATATTGGACGATCTCATCGGTAGTATCACTGATACCAGCAGCATCAGTACCATATACAGAAACACTGGTGTCATTATTAGTTACAGTAATAGCATCTACCATGGCATCATAGGCGTAAACAGTTTCCAATTGACTTCCATCATAGGGGCAGGTCTGATAACTCTCTGCTGCAGGATATGCAACACTCCATCCACATTCAGGACATTCTTTAGCATATGGTTCATCCATGGGGTAACCGGTTGTGTTCAGTTTGGAAGGAGTGAACATATCTCCAGTACTAATTGAGGATACTAGGTTATCTCCACCTCCACCATATTTTTCACCAGCATTCACTGCTACATTTTCAAAAGCAGCACCTAAAATCTCAGTGGCAGGATATCCGTCACGAATCATTTTACCAATCATAATTGCAGTTTCTTGACGGACTGTTTCAGCTGTTCCGTACAGAGGGTTACCGTGAGTGTTACGCAAATGTATTATGGCTCCTTTCTTCCCTGCAGGGAGAGTGGCCACCCCTCCAGATACAGGTGTAGCAGTAATAGTTCCATCATCCTCCACTATCACCACATAAGCATCAAAAGATCCACCTACAGCTGCTCCCACTGTGGGACCTCCACACATCACCCTGATTCCGGAGAAACTACTAGCAGCACTTGCCGCCTCTGTGGGTGTGGCACCATTATTTAACCTGTTAATTGTTTCCACTATAGCTGCCAATCTGGGGGTTGCATTTCCTTCCCCTCCAGATAGAACTGCGTAATGGTTTTCTTTAGACATGAGGAATGTGGATTGGAACATGTTTTCTGCAAAGGACATACTTCCTGCTGCAGCTCCGTTAGGATCAGTTCCAGTGGGGTCTGTGATAATGATAATGTTACAGGTGGCAGCTGAGGTGCCAACCACTAACAAAAGGGTTACTAGAAGCACTAGAATCCTGGGTAAATGTTTTTGAATCATGTTAGCTTCACCAATTAAGATGTTTGATTAATTTGAACCGTTGAAAAGTCTTCAATAACGTTAACTGTTAATATTCCAGTTTCTTTATCTAGTTTCACATCAACTGCTTTTATAGGTGTCACACTTGTTCCTGGAATAGTTGAAAGCATGGCTGCTTGACGTGCATTCTCCAGGGCTTCAGTTAGGGGAACCTTTCGTTTACTGGTTACTAGGGTGTCTCCTTGAATGTAACTTCCACTTCTGAAACCCACGTTGGCAATGTTGGCTCTGATGGAATCTGTGGGTACTATATCATTTCCCTGGATAATAACTCCAGATATTGGAGTTCCATTTTCTGTTTCGTTTGAAGAAGCATAGGCCATGTATGACATTAACCTTCCAGACGCAATAAGAATGAAGGCCAACATTAGAATGATAAGGGTATCTCTCCGTACCTTAATGAACATTTAATCACCTGTTATTTTAAATTTCACCTTATATCTGTTTATAATGTATTATATGTAGAATCTATTAATAATTTAATATTATCCTTATATTTAACTGCAGCTTCACCAATGCACACTACTGCATCTACATCACATTCTAATCCTTGTTTAACACCTTCAATTACCTGTTTTTCTGTAGCTCCCAGAGTACCTTCACGAAACTCATCTGGTTCTTTTTGAGTTAATTTGATCTTCCCAGAGGAAATATATTTTTCTGCAGCCTGCCGAGAATAGTAAGATGCTGGTATGATGAAATCAGCATTGTACATGGCTTTATCCATAATATCCACATCTCCTGTTCTTCCAGATTCTGAAGAGATGGTGATAACTACTGCTAATTTATCATATGTTTTATGGAGTTCTCTGAGTACGGTTTCAACTCCGGAAGGGTTATGTGCATAATCTACAAGCAATTCCATCGTTCCATCATTATAAACATGTTCCATACGTCCAGGAACACCTTTAAATGTTTTAATATAATTTTTGAGATCTTCTAAAGGAATTTCCAATAATTCATGGGCTGCAACAATAGCCCCCATGGCATTGTAAACATTGTGCAATCCAGTTATACCCATCTCCATTTCAATGGTTTCCCCAGATACTTGCAGGGTGAATCTATTTTTATTTATATTAGTAGCCAGATAATCAGGAGTGGGATGTGTTAGACCACATTCACAATCATAATAGCCTACTCCGGCAAGTGTTTCATTTATGAAGATCTCTCTTCCGCACCAACACCTCTTCCTACCCTCACCCTGAGGAGTATGTTCAACTCCGAAAGTCACAACTTTTCCATGATAATCCAACTCGGATATAAGCCCCCATATGGTAGGATCATCTGCATTTACGATTATCATTTTTCCTTGAAGTTCTTCCAAGATTTCGCCTTTTATACGAGCGTAGTGCATGAAATCATGGGTATCGTTCAGGTGATCAGGATTAATGTTAGTTATAACCCCACCGGAAGGCTGGCAACGTTCAAGTATACATTTCAGATCTCCCTTTTTTCCTTCAGTACCTGTTTCCAGCACAGCAACATCTCCATCTAATCTGCACTGTAAAGGAGGGATATAATCAATATTGCCTTGAAGTGTCAGAAATCCATGTTCAGTGGGTTTTAAACCTGCTTTATAACAGAAATGTTTCAGAAGAGTGGTGGTAGTGGTCTTTCCATTGGTCCCGGTGATGCAAATCACAGGTTTATCTGGATTAATAAGCTCTAAAAGATCATCGACCTCCATGAGTTGGGCTGGGCTTTCTATTATCCTTTGAAATAACTTTGATGTTTTGGAAAGACTAGGAGGGGGAATTATGTAATTTGAAGATTTGAAAAATGATTCAGGATGGTTTGATAGGTATATGTGGGTATTGTAATTGGTAAGTGTGTAAAGAAATGGACAGTTATCTGAATTTTGGATATCAGTACATATTACATGATGCCCATGGTCCATCAGGACGCGAGCTACCAAGTTTCCCACAACTCCACAGATGCCTATTACTCCATAGGTTTCCATTGGCTTTTGGGGAAACTCCATCTCCGATGAATGTTTGTCCATATTCGCACTCATTTTGTATAACACCATTCGAATATTTGAATGATCCTTTTTTAGGGCATCATTCAAGTCTTAAAACAATTTTAAAGTTCATTAAATACTCATAATCATTTTTTAGCTTGTGTTTAAATAGGATATTATTCTTATATTGTGATGAATTTTTTATTAAGAATGGATTAAATATTTCCTGATTAACTTTGATTATTTTAGTTAATGGTTTTTGATTTTTAACTTAATTAACTCCTAAAGGTTATGTCTGTCATTTGACCTTAATAAATTCATTTATAAATCATTTATCAATAATAAGGATGAAAGGTGATTAGAAAGACCTTATATATGGTCCTTAATTATAGTAATGTTAAAAAAACTATTATCAAGAATATATCTATGGATTAAAGATGTAGATGTAAACTGTTTACAATTATTTATAATTATTTCATCAATACTTCATTCAGATTTTATAGTCTTTAAAACATCTGATGCAGGGTCCATACCCTGAGCACCGATAAGAAGTATAGTATCGTTATTATTTGATGATGATAAAGCTTTTTTTAATGCTTCACGTAGAGTTGTATAATGTATGCAATTGATACCTTCCTTTTGCATTACCTCTATAAATACCTTTTTCTCAGGGTCTTTTACCCGGTTGTTATCATCCACCACATCTTCACTACTAGTTAATATTAAGTCACAATCAAGATTTTTAATGGAATCTGCAACAGCATGGGCGTTTAATAGGTTGATAGAGTTCCCTCGAGAACCTCTAATGGCGCAAACCAGGTGAAGTTTTCCAGGAGCTAATTCAGCAGCGCTTTTTATGGTAGCTTTAATTCCATCGGGGTTATGTGCAAAATCATCAATGATAAGTGGGTCCTGTTTTAACACGGTAAACCTACGTTTTAATGGTTGATATGATTTCACGGCTGTTCTAATTATTTCAGGATCTATTTTTAATGCAATAGCTGTTCCTATTGCTGCAAGAGTGTTCTGGATGAAATGTGGACTTTTAAATGGAAGATCGTCCAGTGGGATGAGTAGTTTGCTTCCATGGAAAATTCCTTCTTCTGCAAATTCAACCTCAGTTCCAGAGCCATAGAACGTCACCATCGCACTTACTGGAACCAGTTTTTCCATCTCTAGTATCAAGGGATCATCATGATTTAAAATAACATGTTGCCCTTCAAACCCATTTAATACACCAGAAATTTCTTTTGATGCTTCTGCCAGTGAATTAACCAATCCTATATGATCCAGGGCTACATTGGTGAGAACCACAACCTGAGGCCTGATGGCACGGGTCATGAAATGTGCATGGTCCTCCATGTTCCTATCATCCCATCCCTGAACCTCTGAAACTTCCAGAACTAATGCCTCCAAACCATCTCTAAACTCTGCGATCTGTTTGGCTACCATGGGATCGATGAGTGTATTGAATTCTGATTCTGAGTCAGTATTGGTATGGGTAATATAACCTGCTTCAGAGAGAATTTTATAAATCATGTGGGTGGTGGTGGATTTCCCGTTGGTCCCTGTAACCACCACTCTAAGAGTATTAGGGGCAAATTTATTTATAGCCCACTTAATGGCAAAAGCATTAGTCAACTCAATTTTTTCAGTTAAAATAAGGGGTAAACCATTTTTTTTGGCAACTTCAAGGGCATTTCCACGGGCGTCCTGAGTCACCACACAGGAAGCACCCCTACTAGCAGCCATCTTCACACCAGTTTCATCAATCCAGTGTCTGACTACCACATCACCATTTCCAGTATCCTTAAGAATGTTGAATATGCCATTTATGGTTTCATCAGCACCGATTAACTGTCCTTCTGATTTTTTTGCCAGATAAGCAGTGGTAAGTCTGTTCATTATATTCCCTATTTATTATATTCACAATTTTGTTTAAAATGGTTGGTTATTAGATTAAGTTAATATTAGACTAATATTAGGTCAGTTATCCTTACCAAAGGAACTGATAGATTAAGAGGCTGACCAAACATATTAGGAAGGTTAATGACCAGTAAAGGGCCACTATTTTTTTTTCGGAGAGTCCCTTATAATTTAAGGTGTGATGTAAAGGTTCAACTGGCAGTTTTATGACGTGAGCCCGGTGCATAAGGCTGATTATTACTGAGATTATGGGTATGGCCAAGGCAATAACTGCAAAGTAGATCACATCTCCCAGGAAACCAGCGGTGATGTACCCTGCGCCCAGGGCAAATGATCCGGTGTCGCCCATAATAATACTTGCTGGGTACCGGTTAAAGACAAGAAAACCAAGAGAAAGTCCGGTTAAGATGGTGAAAGGCACGGCTGCACCTAAATTTCCTTGAATCATTGAAAAAATGACACATGCACCAGATGCAATGGTTAATATGCCAGCTGCAAGACCGTCCATTCCATCAATAAGATTCACAGAGTTGATGGAACCTATAATACCAAATATAACTACAGGGATGATAAAAATTCCAACTTCAAATCCTAAAACTGTGCTGCTGACAGCACCAGTTGCTGCTAAGAATACTCCTAAGATGATCTGGGCAACTATTTTATCTCTTTCTTTCTCTTCACTTTTTATAGGAGTTTCTCCAGTAATTTCAACCATTTTTTGTTTTAATAAAGCAGGAAGATCCTCTTTGGCCTTTTCAGTTGCTACTCGTGCTTCTTCACCGGGTTCCAGGGTTAAACGACCAATGTTAATGGCTTTGGTGGTTATGTTCCGCACTACTTTCTGAATTTCTTTAACCTTCAATCCCAGAAGATCGTCAAGCAGTCCCACAACACCGGCACTTAACATAATTAGCACGGTCAAGACTAAATTATTTTGACTGAAATAAACCGAAGCAGCTAAAGCTGCACCCAAGAGCATGGCCAGACCGCCCATAGTTGGAGTGCCTGTTTTATGCCGATGTTCAGTTACTATGGGTTTGTCAGTTACGTCAGCATCCTTCAGTATCTTCCTGACAAAGTATGTGAAGAATATTGTGGATAGAAATGTTATAATAAATGCTAAAATCAGATTCTCTATATCGCTCAATTTACCACCTTAAATAAATAAACTTTCATGAAATTATAATTATTTTACCTATTATATTTTACTTCCATAATAACTTACGCTATATACTTGATATATTACTTATAACTACCACATGCCTTTTTATTATTTTTAACTTCAATTGGACAATTAATTCTAAGATTAACAAGATCAGTGAATTTTTCATTTATTAATATGTGCTATTATGTAAACCAAAATATTTACAAAACAATCCTATTCAATTCCACTATGTTAAGTTTAAAATTTTTACTAGTATTTAATTATCTCAGGTTTTAATAACTTATCATAAATTTATAGATTTAATTTTAATTGTTTGGCAGTTCTAAAAGCATTTTCTTTATTTTTACCCCGAATGGTTATTCTCTGGTAGTTTTCAGGACCATGGATTATCCAATCATTCTCTCCATGGACTTCTCTAAATTTGTAACTGTTCCTGTTACTGATGTAATCACCTACAGGTATTTCCAGGGCATAATATTCCTTAATCCGTTTACGAACACTATTTGTATCCCAGGAACCAGTAGCCATATCTACCATTTCATGTAATGGATTTATATCTGAAGAAGCTGCTGTCAAGTAACGTGTGCCACTTGGCCGAGTGTTAATTTCCAAAACGTATGTCTTTCGGTTCACTTTATCAAATATAAGATCTAAATCTGCTGAACCTTCCACCCCTATAAGATCCCCAATCTTTTGGGCGATCATTCTGATGGCCTGATTGTGTTCATAGCTATTTACACCATCTGCAGCTAAAGGGGCTTTTTTTATCTTGTTCAGGGGATGGATACAGTCAAGAGTGGTATTACCTTTATAAACAGGAACTAATGGTACTGAATGGCCTTTCCATCGTAATATCTCCACAGATATCTCAATTCCATCTAAAAATTTTTCAACCAGAGCACCATCATAGTGTTCTAAATATTTATGCACATCTTCTTCAGATAAGGCGATTTTAATATCCTTACCACCCTGTCCTTGCCTCTGTTTAAGAACCAGTGGAAAGTTGTTTAATTCTAATCGCTGATTTTTTTGATTGGAATCAATTACAGTGTAATCGAGGGTTTTAATATTATTTTCAAGGAGAAATTCTTTAGTTTTAATTTTATCCCCGGAGATCGAAACAGCATCAAGGGGTGATGCTACCACAGGCAAACCATGGTTTGTTTCTAAGTCTTCCTTAAGTAATGCCACATCAATGAGAGGTCCATCAATTCCGATAAGGGGAACAACACCATCCACATCCTCTTTAAGGGCAATTTCTTTAGGTAACTCCATTCCTCTGGGAACAATATGATGTGAATCTGCCAGGTCCAGGTTTAATGCTTGAGGATTTGATTCTGTGAGGATAGTGGTTATTCCCATCTTTTTGGTGTAAAGGGCCACATCATCAAATAGACGGGCCCCAATGAATAGTAATTTCATGTTAATCCTAATTTTATAATTCTTAAAAATTTATTTTATAATTATAATTGGTAAAATAGGTAGATCTACTAATGAACTTACCAATGAATTACATTAATTGAATCATACAAGTTGATTATAATTAGTGCTTAATTAATATGTAAGGTGAATAATCATCTCATAGATTATGTATCAGGGTTTATATGAACTTATAGTATAATAAGAGTTAGTATGGAATATAATAACTAGATCTATTTTCAAGGTGTTTTTAGAGATTTATTTAATAAAAATAGATTTTCAAGGTGTTTTTAGAGATTTATTTAATAAAAATAGTGTTAAATAATTTTAAAATGTATTTTGCACTTTTTTGAACTTCACTGGATATTTCATAGGTTAGATCCATATCTTTAGGTTGTATTCCCAAGAGAATTATTTCTGCAGACGTGGTTGATTCTAGATACTTAATGAGAAAAGATAAGGGCATGGCATGGGTGGATATGTTATAATTAGCAATTTCCTCTTTCATAACTAACTTAATATGCCCTGGTGATTTATTCATTTCCACGGCATCAATTAAGATAATATGACTGGGATTTTCCCGCCTTATAGCACCAGTAAAATTTTCAGGTACGGTTTGCCCGTCAAAAACAGTAACATTCTCTGTTTTCAGGAATATTTCTGACATTTCCCTGGCCAGAACTGATCCTACTGCATCGTCTCCCCTCAAATCATTGCCAATCCCCAGTATCACTACTTGGTGATGATTTTTAAGAAATTCTTTCAATTGATGCTCTGATAGTATCTAATCCACCCCCCATAGAGTATTCTAAGTTTAAAATAATATTTTCACCATTTCTAACTTTTAATTTGTTGGTGGGAATCAAAAGAGGAGGATTCATCATAGGTGTGGGTCCACAGATAAGTTGAGGAGTCAAAAGGGTGAATGTAGTGATTTTAATACCTGAAACCGTACCCTGCTTATTAATAGAGATAGGGATACGGAAAGCAACATTCTCTTTAATATATTTTTTAAAATCAATTTGGTCATAAATAATAAGGCGGCTCATTAATTCATGTTGGGGTGTTCTCCCTTCCTGATAACTGGGATGTGCAGTGTTTACATGTACAGCTTCCACTCCGTTAAACACACCGCAGGGAATGATCTCCCCATTTTTGTTCAGGTATTTTCGTACAGAATTAAGAACTGGAACCTGCTCTTCATCTATAAGGGCAGTGTCCATCATTTCACAGATTATTAAGTCTGCATTTTCAGGAAAAATAATGTTTTGAGCATTGTTTACTATCAAGGAAACATTTTTAAAGGGTTTTAAATTTTTTTTGGCTAATTTAGCAGTAAAAGGATCTTTTTCTACTGCATAAACAAAATGAGCTAATGGAGCAGCCCAGGAGCTGAATACTCCAGAACCAGTCCCTAAGTCATAGATAATCCCTTTGGATTTTTTATGTATAGCTTCATAAAATGCGGTCAGTCGCTCAATATCTGACAGCAAGTGTTGTTGATAGGATGTAACTTTCATCCTGTTTATCTTGTTAAGCTATATTATTTATTATTTATTCGTCTTACTTTTGTCCGCTGGCAGTACTGGTTAATTTGACGTGTTCTACTCCTTTGAGCCTCATGATCTTTTCGGTGAGGTCTCGGATGTATTTAACGTCTCCTTTAACTACTATTACTTCCAGGCAGTGTTTTTCTGTCATGTGCACGTGCATAACAGCGTTGATGTATTCTCTGAAGTCGTGTTGGATATCGGTAAGATCTTCCATAACTCCAGTGTAGTGGTGGTCATAGATTACAGCGATAATACCAATACGTTCTCCTTCCATTTCTTTCATCCATTGGTATCGGACAATATAATCTTTTAATGCATCACGTATACCTTTAGACCGGGATTGGTATCCTCTATCTTTTAATACTTCATCAAATTCATTCAACAGCTTTTTGGGTAGTGACATGCTTATTCTCATCAACTTGGTCCCTCCAATTGTTTAATATTATATTAACGTTTTATGGTATTTAAATGTTGCAGAAAAATTCAAATATTGTTCACAGTCAACAATTTTTAAACATAAGATATGAACAATTTTGGATTTAATATAAAAATCTTAATATATAAACTTTCTCATATCTTATTAATTTCACAATTGGTGCAAAGGCTTATTTTAAGATTATAATAGGTTTAATCAGAATAACACCATTACTAAAGATAATTCAAACCATAAAAACTGATTTTTCATAAATAACATGTTTTGTGGTGTATTTGCTGTTTTTTTATAGTTTCCAATCACATGAACTCATAAGAAATAATTACTATTTTAAAAAAATTCAAATTGATATCTGGTAATAAGAATTTGATTCCTATCTAATTCACATCAAACAATATAATATAATTGTGCATTGTGTTGAATCTGGATGATGTTTTCCTATTAAATCTTTCGTGATAAACTTTACTAATAATGGAGTGATATATTAATGATCTAATTAAATCCTGATCTAATTTCAGATGTTTGAAACTTTTAGGTGATAATATGAAAGTTAAAGAGGCCATGAATAAAGGTGTTATAACTATTAATTCAAGTATTCGTCCACCAGAAGCCTTTCAAAAGATGTACAAGGAAGGAGTGAGAAGACTTTTCGTTACAGATGATGAAGGAGAACCATTGGGTGTGGTTTCTTATTCTGATCTTATCGGGGTACTTGGAACAATTAAACCATCTGCTAAAGATGCGGTATCTCTTCAAATCACTGATATCATGTCTAAAGAAGTTATAACTATTTCTTCAAATGATGGAATTGAAGATGCAGCAAATCTCATGTTAAGAGCTGATATATCCGGTTTATTAGTATTAGAAAATGATAAACCAGTGGGTGTAATTACCAAAACCGATATATGCAGAATGGTGGCCGCAGAACTCCTAATTCCTGCCTAAAACAGTTTAATTTATTATAACCCAAAAATGTGGCGTTTATTGAATTACTATTTTTTAATTTTTTATAATTGCTTGAATTTTATTCCTTATGTTAATCGATTTTAAACAAATTAAACTTTAAATTTGTTTACATACCCTATTTTTCGACTTTTTCATTTGAAATTCATTTAGAATAAGAGAGCACTATTAAAAATGTATATTTATTAATATTTTCAAAAATTATGAACTACAAGAATGCCTTTCAACTCAACAATTCATAATAAGTAGACTACATTTTTTTTGAAAAAATATGCTACTTACAGAAATGGACTGTAATGTAAAATAAACTGTATAAAAATAGTTTAGTGCGGCTGCCGGGATTTGAACCCGGGTCGTAGGCTTGGAAGGCCCAAGTCCTAACCAGACTAGACTACAGCCGCTATGCGGCGTCCGGGATTTGAACCCGGGTCGCTGGCGTGGCAGGCCAGTGTCTTAACCAGGCTGGACTAACGCCGCATACCATCATGTTTCAGTTCATATTATTTATATGTTTAGGTTTTTTGAAATGTTTTCTGATAAAACTAGCTATCCTTTAATATCTGGAACTAGCAGATAGAAAAATTTATCCATCCACAACTTACGAAGGTTCAAGGGCTTAAAAAAACATACACTAAATTAAAACTTGTGATTTGAGGTAAGTAACATAAATAAAAAAGCTAATTCTGTTTTCTGGCTATTAGGAGAACCCAATAATACAATCCCTGTTGACATATCAAATCAAAACTATGAGTATCACCTATTTTTTTAAAATTAGTAAGGTTTAGATTAAACAATATTAGTTTTCGCTAAATATTTATAGGGATTAAATGGAAACTTAATTTTATATGGGGTGTGAAAAGGAAACTTAATTCCGTTAGGATTAGGAAAAGCAACAATACGCAGTAATTAGTAACAAGGATGTAATTATTTCACCATTGTGAATATTTGCAGATTTTTCAATTATAATAAAAAGATAATAACAGCAATTATTAGGGGTTGTATAATATGCTTAATTTTAAGAAATGGGGAATACCGTTAGCGATTATAGCTTTTATCATAGTAATGTTAGTTCCAACACCCGGGTTAAGTGAACCAGGGCATGCTGCAATAGCACTGTTAGTATTTGCAGTTATAATGTGGGCTACTGAAACAGTGCATCTGGCAGTTACTTCGCTTATTATACTCTTCATCCAGCCTATTATTGGTGTTACCAGTTTTGAAAATGCAGTTATCGGTTTTGCTAATCCTATCATCTTCCTGATGATAGGAGGTTTTATCATTGCTGAGGCAATTCGTAAGAGTGGGCTGGCCAAAAGGTTAACCTATAGTCTGTTGGACAGACTGGGCACCAGTCCTAATAGGAGTCTCTTTGTAGCAGTTTTTTCTACGGGTCTGCTTTCAGCCTGGATTGAGAATGTAGTTGCTTTTGCAATGTTCCTTCCCATCATAAAGGAAATAGTACCTTTAATGGGTGCTAAAGATGCAGATAAAGGTAAAAGTAATTTTGCTAAGGCCATGATCTTAGGTGCTTCCTATGGATCATTAGCAGGTGGTTTTGGAACTGAAATAGGAACAGCTCCAAACCTGATGGCTGCTGCTTACACCAATATTCCCTTTCTTAATTGGATGATCTTTGGAATCCCCCTATCAATTCTGATGATGCTGATAATATGGGTATTATTAGGACGGATATTCCCTATGGAAGTAAAAGGTATCATTGGTGGAAAAGAAACAGTAACCAATAAACTCAATCAACTTGGTCTAATGACCAGAAATGAGAAGATATCCATTATTTTACTTCTTTTCACCATTTCATTATGGGTTACTACTGGTATCACAGGACTTAACAGCTATTCTGTAGCCCTGATCGGTGCTGTGTTGTTCCTTATTTCTGGAGTTGTTGACTGGAAAGATGCCCAAACCAACGTTGATTGGGGACTCATAATATTCTTCGGAGGAGCATTATCCTTAGGGGCAGCATTACTGAACACAGGAGCTGCAAATTGGCTTATAAAAGATCTTTTAGCATCAATGGGCAGCGATCCATCAACTGTGATTATTATGTTACTTCTGATGGTGGTGGCACTGTTTATCACCCAAGTGATGAGTAACATAGCTCTATCAGCAATCCTGGTCCCATTATCTGTTACTCTAGCATCGGCCCAAGGTTTAAATGCAGGTACTTATGCAGTTCCAGTGGCAATTGCCTGTTCATTATCTTTCATGTTCCCTATGGCCGACCCAACTGTGGCCATGGCCTATGGAACTGGATATGTTAATATGAAAGAAATATTTAAAGCAGGATTTCCCATGGCTATTATTGGCATAATATTAACTATCGTGATTTTAATGACTATAGCTAAACCTGTTTTCGGGTGAAAGAGAATCACGACTTTATTCTTTTCATTTAAAGGATATCGAGTCAATAATCTAGATTACTCGAAATAAAATCAGCTATGGGGTTGAAAATCCTATCAAAAGATAATCAATTACTTTTATTCTTTTAACTTAACTTTCTCCCCTATTTTTTGTATTAACTTTATCCGGGTTTTTTATTCATAAGCCGGAAACTTTATATTATAGATATTATTATCAATACAAGTTAATTGAAATGTCAGAATCGTTTATATGGACTTAAATGTTTCTTATGTAGCCATAAATAGTTTGGATAACTTTATTGAGATTTAATGTTTAATTGGAAAAATCAGGTTTATATTTATGACATTAATAAAGGTGTTTAAATGTATGTTGTGATAATGGGTGGTGGAAGGGTCGGTTTAACCCTGGCTAATTACCTGGTGGAATCTGGAAATGATGTAACTCTCATAGAAAGTAACAGCACATTATGTGGAAATGCAGCAACAGAATTAGATGCATTGGTAATCTGTGGTAACGGTACAAATACAAAGACTTTGGAAGAAGCTAATATTTCCAATGCGGATGTTTTTGTGGCGGCTACGGGTTATGATGAAGTTAATTTACTCTCTTCAATATTGGTAAAAGAATATGAAGTCCCTAAGATCATCGCCAGGGTAAGTAATCCAGACCATGAAGAGGCCTTCAAAAAGGTGGGTATACATGATGTTATCAGCCCGGAACTTACTGCTGCTGGCTACCTGGAAAAGCTTATAAACCGTCCTAAAATTGCAGATTTAATCGTGGTAGGTAAGGGAAATGCAGAGCTTCTGGATATAAGCATTAAAAATTCCCGAGTATGTGGCAAGAGAGTGGGTGACTTAAGCCCAACTGATGATTATATTATTGCAGCAATTCATCAAAATGGTGAAATGTTAATCCCCCAAGATGACTGGGTTCTGGAAGAAAATGAAAAAATATCGGTACTGGTGAAAACTAGATCCGTAAAAAAGGTTACATCTATTTTTGTTTGACTATTTACTTTATCTAAAATACATTTCATCTTAAATGCATTAATAATTCATAAAATGATTTCAAAATAATTACCTTATTTATTTATATACTTCTTTTAACAGTTAATTCATCTTCAGTAAATTACTTTTTTTACTTTATCTTCGCATCGAAATATAAGATAAGGAAATATAAGATAAAAAATTTATTAATGAAAGCAAGATCTAGTTTTTCAAGTTTTGACCAGTATATCAAGAAAAATTAATAAAAAGAATAATCTTAAGCTCAAATATCACATTGTAGTACATTCTGGAGAAGCCGCATATCAAGATTATTTTCAACCAGATCAGATAAACGTTGGATTGAGAATTTTTTTAACTCCTGAAAATGATCCTGATGATATCCTAAGCGTTCAAGACCCTTATTTTCTCGAAGATAGTCTGTGAAGGATCTACGGAAACGGAAATTGTGGAATATTCCATGGAAATAAGTCCCTGCAGTTAAACCTTCCTGAGCACCGTCAAAACCAGATTGAGGATAATTACCACAACCCTTCAAAACTTTTAGGAGAGGTTTAGACGTTCCTAAATAAGAAATCCCTTCATGGAGCTCATATCCATTTAACATCTCTCCTTTAATATCAGCAAACATTCCATTTCCCATCAAAGTACCCTTACTCTGACTGATAACTTTATTAACCTCTCCAAATATGGTTTTAACATCTAATATCCCCATTCCTTTAATACTACCTATGCTGGATTCTTTAAGGGAGGTATCTATAATCTCAGTACCCAACATCTGGTATCCTCCACAGATACCGAAAACAGGTATTTCATGGGTTAAGCTTTGAATTTCATCGGTAAAACCAGCTTCATCCAGTGCCACCATGTCACTTATACTGTTACGTGTTCCTGGGATGATAAGCGCATCCAAACTCCCTATTTCATCTCCAATTTCAATGAGTTTCACTCCAATTTCTGGTTCGTATTCTAGAGGGTCAATATCAGTGAAGTTGGATATACGTGGTAGGCGCATCACTCCCACAGTTATCTTTCCATGGCCACGATACTTACGCTCTGAAAGAGAAGCTGAATCTTCTTCAGGAAGTTTAAGACCTGGATCGTAAGGTAACACCCCAAGTACAGGTACTCCTACAATCTCTTCGATCTGCCTGATCCCAGGCATTAAAATATCAAGATTACCTCTAAATTTATTAATAATGATACCTTTGATTCTCTGACGGTCTTCAGGAGGTAAAAGTTGGAATGTACCCGCAATAGATGCGAACACTCCCCCTTTGTCAATGTCAGCTACTAAAATTACATCCGCATCTGCCAGACGAGCTATCTGCATATTAGCCAGATCCAAATCCAGCATGTTAATTTCAGCAGGCGAACCCGCACCTTCCATAATAATAACATCATAATCTTTCTTTAGAGCATCTAAAGACTCTTTTATAGCTTTCAATGCCTGATTTCGGAAGTTGTGTTGATAATGGTAGAAGTTCATATCCCCGGCAGGTTTACCATGAACTATGACTTGTGAGGTGAAGTCCTCTTTTGGTTTAAGCAGAACAGGATTCATATGATGATGAGGTTCCACCCCTGCAGCTTCAGCCTGCAGTACCTGAGCCATGGCTATTTCTCTGTTCTCCTGAGTGGTGAAGGAGTTAAGGGACATGTTTTGAGATTTAAATGGCGCAACACGATATCCTCTCTGGGAATATATACGGCAGAGAGCAGCTACAACCACGCTTTTACCTGCGTTTGATGCAGTCCCTTGAACCATTATGCATTTAGTTTTATCTGAAGGCACCATTTTTTCATCTTTTTTAGTTATTCTTAAATTATTATGTAATTATTTGAAGTTTAAATTCTTTAAAGAAATATTGTAAGAATTTTCAAGGGTTTATATGTGTAATGCATTAAGTATTTTTCAAATTTATTCAATTCTAATGATTATTCAATTCTACTATATTATAATTCAACTTTATTTCAATTATTAACATAATATTTATATAATGATCTGATCAAGTAATGAAAGAGCTGATGATTTTCCAGCTTAATGTAATATTCACATTAAGTTAATGAACATATTCATTATTTCAAAATTTAGTATTCACTTATACAATATTTACTTATAAAGTTCCATTTAACATCTACACATGATTATTGTCACTAAAGTTAATTAAAAATAATAACACTTAAAAATTACATATATCAATAAATTATAGTTCTTTTCATCTGATAGTTGACTAAACTATCTTTTTCAGATTGAAGATAATTTTCCAATGTTTATACTTTGTTAGAATGGAGTTATCAGTATTCAAAAATATGTGTCAACCAGCTCCAAAGCAAATGTTCTTATATAAGTTTTACTATATCCATTAGAGTATATCTAATAATACATTCAATTTATAAAAAACAGTTTGATTTTTAATAACTAAAATCATGGAGGTTACTAAAGCCTATGGCAAATTATAACCCAGATTCTGAGGTTTCAACCAATGAAACCCCTAAAATTCGTAGTTACAAAACTTCAGGAGACATAGAGGTTCCTGATAGGATCATAGATCAGATCATTGGCCAAGAAGAGGCTGTGGAAACAGTAAAAAAGGCAGCTAAACAACGCCGTAACGTTCTTTTAATAGGAGACCCTGGTGTAGGAAAGTCAATGCTAGCTAAAGGAATGGCTGAACTCTTGCCCTCTGAGGAACTGCAGGACATATTAGTATATCCTAATATGGAAGACAATCACAATCCATTGATCGGTGTAATGCCTGCAGGCGAAGGGAAAAACGTAGTGACCAACTACAAACTCAAGGCTAAAGGACAGGAAGAGCGCAAAAACATGTTTATGATAGCCATAATCAGTATGATACTGATTATTGGTTTCGTTATTGCACAATACTTAGCAGCCATTATAGCCGCAGGTATAGTGTTCCTGGCTCTGCAGCAGATGAAACCCCGCAGCACGGTCATGGTTCCTAAACTACTGATAAATAATGACAAAAAAAATATGGCTCCATTTGTGGATGCCACTGGAGCCCATGCCGGAGCTCTTTTAGGTGACGTTCGACACGACCCTTATCAGTCAGGTGGACTGGGAACCCCAGCTCATGAAAGAGTAGAAGCAGGTATGATTCACAAAACTAACAAAGGAGTTCTTTATGTGGATGAAATAGGGTCTATGCAAATGAAAACCCAACAAGAACTCCTAACAGCCATGCAGGAAAAAAAATATGCCATAACAGGTCAGAGTGAAACCAGCAGCGGAGCAATGGTCCGTTCACAGGAAGTACCCTGTGACTTTGTCCTAGTGGCATCTGGAAACCTGCACGTCCTGGAAGGAATGCACCCGGCACTCAGAAGCAGGATACGTGGTTATGGTTACGAAGTTTTCATGAAGGACAGCATGAAAGACACTCAAGAAAACCGTGATAAACTGGTTCAGTTCGTGGCCCAGGAAGTTAAAAAAGACGGCCGCATACCTCACTTTAGTCGGGAAGCAGTTGCGGAAATAGTACACGAAGCCCAGCGCAGAGCGGGTAAAAAAGAATCCTTAACCCTAAGACTGAGAGACCTGGGTGGTCTGGTGAGAGCTGCTGGTGACATTGCCAAAGGTGAAAAAGCAGATCAGGTCACCTTGGAACATGTACTCAGCGCTAAAAAACTGGCCCGAACACTGGAACAACAAATTGCAGACCGTTACATAGTACAAAAGAAACGTTACCGTGTATTCAAATCAGAAGGTGGCGAGGTTGGAAAAGTCAACGGCCTTGCAATTATCGGAGATCGTAGTGGTATTATAATGCCAATTGCAGCTGAAGCAGCACCAGCCCAAAGTAAAGATGAAGGTAAAATCATTGCCACAGGAAAACTGGGAGAAATTGCTAAAGAGGCAGTGCAAAATGTAAGTGCCCTAATTAAAAAACATACTGGAACTGACATATCCAATTATGATATTCACATCCAATTCCTTCAATCCTATGAAGGAGTGGAAGGAGACAGTGCCAGTGTATCTGTGGCCACCGCCGTTGTATCTGCACTGGAAAACATACCTGTTGACCAATCAGTAGCCCTTACTGGATCTTTAAGTATCCGTGGTGATGTACTCCCTGTTGGTGGAGTTACAGGCAAAATAGAAGCTGCAGCAGAGGCAGGCATACGCAAAGTTCTGATTCCTAAATCTAACATGGAAGATGTCTTAATAGAGAATCACTATCGGGAAAAGATAGAAATCGTGCCTGTTGAAACTTTAAGTGAGGTCCTGGAGCACACCCTTATAGGTAAAGGTAAAAAAGGCCTTATGGACAAGATGCAAAAAATATCAGATATGGTGCCCAAGGGAATACTACAAAAACCCGCCACTAATTAACTTTTTTTTGAGGGTTATTCCCATTTTTCTACTTTTTTACTTTTTTAAAGTATTTTAAACTATTTTTTAAAGTACTATTATGGGGGATATATTTTTATTGGAGTCGAGGAGCTTGAAATTCAGATCCAAAAATCTCCAGAAAAGCGATTACTATAAAAGCAGCGGACTACAAACAATTATATAGAAAAAGTAAATGTGGATTTTTTGATTATTTCTGCTATTTTTTTAAGATCTTAATATGCATAGCGTTATAATTGGATGGGCCTGATTTTACTTACTTAAATACATTATTAATGAATATTTATTTGAATTGAAAATAAGGAAGATACCATGGAAAGTTTATTATTTGAAGATTTGACATTATCTCGTGAAATGAAACGCGCAATTGCGGATATGGGTTTTGAAGAAGCCACTCCCATACAATCTCTTGCTCTCCCCCCAATATTAGAGGGGCGAGATGTTATTGGCCAAGCACAAACAGGAACTGGTAAAACAGCAGCCTTTGGAATACCAGTTTTAGAGAAACTGGACCCATCCAATAGAAATGTACAGGCGGTTATCCTCTGCCCAACCAGAGAACTCGCCATCCAAGTTGCAGAAGAAATTAAAAAGCTTTCTAAATATAAAAAAACCACAGTTCTCCCAGTTTATGGGGGGCAACCTATTGAAAGACAAATCAAAGCTTTAAAAAGAGGAGTACAAATTATCATAGGCACTCCAGGGAGGGTGATGGACCATATCCACCGCAGAACTCTCCGGATGGATCAGGTGAAAATGATCATCTTAGATGAGGCCGATGAAATGCTGGACATGGGATTCCGGGATGACATAGAATTTGTGTTAGAGCATATACCTGACCAGAGACAGATGTTACTATTTTCAGCCACCATGTCTCCTATAATTCTGGGTTTAACCCGAAAATATCAGAACAATCCTGAAATGCTTAAAGTAGCCCATCAAGAAATTACAGTTCCTGAAATACAACAAATATACTTTGAAGTCAAGGAAAAGATGAAGCTGGATTTATTAACCAGACTTATAGATATACACAATCTGAAATTGGCCCTTGTATTTTGTAATACTAAAAGAAGGGTTGATCGTCTGGTAAATCACCTGCAAACCAGAGGATATTTCGCTGATGGATTACACGGTGACATGAGTCAGAATCAGCGTGATAGAGTTATGGCCAAGTTCCGAAAAGGACAAATCGAAATTTTAGTAGCTACTGATGTGGCAGCCCGGGGAATAGATGTGGATGACGTAGAGGCAGTGTTCAATTATGACGTTCCCAACAACGAAGAATACTATGTTCACAGGATTGGAAGAACTGGAAGGGCTGGTAAACGTGGACAGGCCTTCACATTTGTATCTGGAAAGGAGATCTACAAGTTAAGGGACATCCAACGTTACACCCGAGTAAGAATTGAACAGCATCAAATACCTTCTCCTCGTGAGGTAGAGGAAGTTAAAAGAGACCTGTTCATGGAAAGACTGAAAAAAGCGATTAATAACGAAAACCTGGATAGGGAAGTTTATTTAATTGAGCGACTGATGGAAGAAGATTACAGTTCAGTTGACATAGCTGCTGCTCTTCTGAGACTCTACATGGGAAGTAAAGATGATTCCAGTCAAACTAGTGGTTCCGCTTATGGGGATACTGGTGCACAACCTGGAAAGGTTAGATTCTTTATTAATGTGGGTCGTAAACAAAGAGTAAAGGCTAAAGATATTGTCAGGGCTATTGGGGAAGTTTCGGGATTATCTTCCACTAGCATAGGTCGGATTGATGTTTTCGATAAGTTCTCCTTTGTTGAAATCCCAGAGCAACATGCAAAAGAAGTATCTGGAGCTCTGCAAAGAAAGGGAATAAAGGGTCTCAGGGTTAATCTGGAACCTGCCAATAAGAAAATGTGAAAAGTCTAATATGATTTAAATAATTTAAATCCCTATTTTTCCCTATTTTTTAAAATCAATACCGTATTCCCTATTTTTTTAAATTTTCTATTTTACTTATTTTTATCAATATTTTTTATCAATATTCCTTCCTAAATCAATACTTATTCCTGAAAACATATTCTTTAAAAAAACGAGATAAAAATTAGATTACTTATTTTCTCTATTCATTTCAATTTGATTCTATTCAATGTTTTTGTACACGGTGAGACGATTTTTACCATCTTTATATTCATAATAAACATTATCTGCCAATGTTTTCAAGAAGTGAATACCTAATCCTCCTGGAGACCTATCTTCTAAAGGAGCGTTTAAATCAGGTTTAGCCACATTTAATGGGTTGAAAGGTTCACCACAGTCTTCTATCATAAGGATAATCTTATCATTTTCCTCCCAGATAGTGAGATGAATGGGACCCGTAGTGTGAGTGTAACCATGCAGAATAATATTTGATGCAACTTCATCTGCTGCTAGTTGAAGCTGAAAAATACCCTTATCACCTAAACCTAATTTTTGAGCATTTAAAGAGATGAAATCTGCGATTGAAGACAGGTTCTCCAAATCCGCCTTTACATTAAGCTGGAATTTATCACTCATTCAACCAGTCCTCCTCAGAATCATGAGGGTGATATCATCGGCCTGCTTGGTGCCAGATGCGAAATCATAAACCTGATCAATGATCTTGTTCTTCAGATCCTCAGGGGATAGTTCATGATTTTTCTCAATAAGTTTAATTAACCGCCCCTCACCAAACTGTTCTTCCTGCTTGTTCACAGCTTCGGTAACTCCATCAGTGTACAAAACCAGAAGATCACCCTCCTCTAAATCTACAGTTTTTTCAGCCATTTTAAGACCTTTCATAGCCCCTAAAACCACCCCACCAGTACTCAATCTGATGATTTCATCACTTTCTCTTCTTAAAAGAAGAGGGGGGTTATGCCCTGCATTTACAAAGTTAAGCTTATTTTGTTTATGGTTCAGAACACTGTAAAATAGGGTTACAAACATGTCGGAGTGAGGTTCCTCATTAATGAAGTTGTTGACGCTTTCTATCATTCTACCCACACCTGGATTTCGACAGGCTTTAGCCCTTAAGAGAGTACGTGAAAACGCCATGAACAGTGCTGCTGGGATTCCTTTACCAGAAACATCCCCAATGGTCAGACCAGTTTGTTCACTGGAGATAGGTATAAAATCATAAAAATCACCACCTACTTCCTGGGCAGGTATGCTGGTGGCAGCCAGCTGGTAATTCTCAATTAGGGGTATGGTGTGGGGTAAGAAGCTTTCCTGGATCTGATGAGCAATTTCCAATTCTTTCTTCTTCCTTTCAAGTTGAGCAGAGAGTTTGTCCCTTTCTTTTTTGGTTTTACGTTCTTTTATGAGGTTAGTGATCATAAAGGCGAAAATAAACATCCCTATGGCATTGGCCAGTATCATGGGAATATATAACTCTTCAACCACTTCCAGGGCCTGGGCAAAAGGAGAAGCCAATATTAACGCCAGGATCATATGGAAACTTTCCATGATAATGGCAAATAAAACCGCCCCCCAGATACCAATAAACCGTTTGCGGTTGGCCAGGTAGATCATACCTGCAAATAGTCCTGCCAGAATGGTGGATAATGAACAGGGGATGCAGGTAAATCCACCCATGGTTAAACGATGTAAACCTCCTATTAATCCAGCTCCCAGACCAACAATGGGACCTCCAACCAGTCCAGCTACCATGGGTCCTAGATCACGTACATTGGCAACGGCTCCAAAAATTTCAAAACCGGAGTAAGAACCGTAGATAGATATGGCTCCAAATATTAAGATAAGGATTACCTGGTTTTTGAAGGTTAATTTACCTTCAAGAACTTCAGTGAAGTATTTCAAACGGCTCAGAAGGTAGGCTATGACTATGATAACACATACTTTCTCTACCAGATCAGTAAGTAGGCTTATAGTTAAGGATGCCATGTAAATCTAATATTTTAATATAGATATTCTATCTATAAATTTTCACAATATCATCAAATATCATCATAATCATTGTTATCTATTAATTTATTATTCAGCCATCTAAAAACTGGCCATAGCCTCTTCTTTTTTAGCGTAGATAGCAAAAAGCTGAGTGAAACCTGCGATTTCAAAGACTTCCTGAACGTAAGGTTGTAAAGAGGATAGTTTTAAATTACCTCCCAATTTATTCAGCTTTTTAAGTGAGGAAAGCATCACCCTTAAACCTGAACTACTGATATAGTCTACTCCAGCAAGATCAACAACCATATTCAATTTACCAGAATCAATAAGCTCATTAAACTTGTTTTCTAATAGATTTGAGTTGTAGGCATCTAACCGACCTTTCAAACATATTATTTCCACTTCATTTACACTTTCTTCTGTTATATTCATTTGCACACTCCCCTATCAATAACCTAATATTATTAAATGGACTATTTAATTCCTGTTAAACTATTAATTACGGTTTAAGTTAGCTGGAGTGGGTTTTCCATTCCTGCACTATATAATTAAATATGTCTTTAGCAAATTCAGAGTACACATCTACATTTTCAGGATCAAAAGCCACATTATTGAGATATTGCAAGCGTAGGGCATCACCATCCAAGTATTCAGGCATCAGGCCACAAAAGAAAAATCCCATTTTTTCAATTAGTGGACATAATATAGCAGTGTTGGGGTCCTTTAATGGAAGGTCTAGAACTATTAGTTCAACTTTTTTCTCTTTTAGATCCTTTGTCTGGAGTTTTAGTTCATCCATGAAATCTGTTCCGTACTGGTTAACTCTTAAAAAAGCACTGGCCATTTCTGGCAAAAAGTGTGAATAAATATCCGAATGCGGTGCTAAATTCACTTTATCAGGATCTGCTATTTTTAAAATTCGTTTTAATCCAGTGTGTTTGTAGATTTTCCTGAGCATATGCTGATGTTTATAAGGTAAAAACACTGTTTGTTCTTGATCGGGGGCTACAAGCACGTAAAAGAGAGCTACAGTCCGACGAATCTTTGCCTCCTCAGTTTTCATCTTTTTATAAATAGCGGTGGGTGGAGAATGTGCCAACACAAAACCAGTCTCTTTAGCACCCATCTTCACATTTGACTTTTGAGAGGCCACATGAACCGTCACTGCCCTACTGTAAAGGCCTAAAATACCTTTAGCTGCTACTTCTTCCATCATCATTTTCTTCATTTTGGGGAAAAGTCCCCTTCCACGGTATCGAGGGTCAACTGCAGCCAGGGCAGATTCTCCCACATGGTCTTCCGGAGTTTCCAGGAAAACTCCTAGGTGTCCCACAATTTCATCCTGTTCATCTACAGCTACACAAGAAGTTACCAGTCCTGATTTCATTAAAGATGCAAACTTTTCAGGATAATAAATCTCTTCATGGGGATAAGTGTAGCCATAAACCCGATATATTAACTTGGCCAGAGATACAGTTTCATCGGGACGCATCAAACGCAAATCAATCTTTTCTGA
>Ga0334900_1000484_pt1 | contig 57666 bp, 60 predicted proteins | sample GraSluR3_MG_2_FD_207231 | JGI IMG/M metagenome (GOLD analysis project Ga0334900, IMG submission 207231) | Sludge microbial communities from methane-producing bioreactor in Wageningen University, Netherlands - Granular Sludge_31_08-R3 | ecosystem: Engineered > Bioreactor > Anaerobic >... | reverse complement strand
AATATTAAGCCATGCTTTTGCTCTGGCAAAAGATTCTCTTATATTGTTGTGCAATTCTTTGCCATAAATTCTCTTATCTGCTGGAAAACCATAAGCATCAATTCCTAGTTCTCTAGCAATATATATTGCTCTTGGTAGATGAAAGTTTTGCGTAGATATTAATGCAGAATTTATCTCAAAAATATATTGAGCTCTATACATTGAATCATAGGTATTAAACCCAGCATGGTCTAAAAATATATCTTCGCTAGGAACTCCTTTTTTCAAAAGATAATCTTTTATTGCATTTACTTCATCATAGTTTTTTCTTCCATGGTCGCCACTCACTAATATTTTATTTACCTTTTGATTGTTATATAATTCAATTGCTGTGTCGGTCCTATCAATAAGTATATGGCTTAGATTATCATTAAAAACTTTTGCTCCTAAGATTATTACTACATCTGCTTTGTTAATTTCTTCAATGCTGTCCAGTACATATTTGTTTCCAATGTTTAATACATAGAAGTTAACCGAAACAAAGAAAGTTAAGAACAATAAAAGAGATAGCGCTAATAATTTATATTTTTTAATCATAACAAATAAAAAGCTACGATAAGATAAACGAATACACTAATAATATCTTGAATGATTGTTCCTATTGGTCCACTGGCATCGGCCGGGTCTAATTTTAAGCGAGCGAAAAGAAAAGGAATAATTATTCCAGTTAAAAGAGAGCTTGTAATGGCAAATAACAGTGCAATTGATAAAACAAAGCTAATCATTGGTTCGCCATATAGCCCCAAGCTTACAATGTATAAAATAATGCTTGTTAAAATTCCTATTAAAATAGTGGTTCCTGACTGCTTAAATAAATATTGCAAGAATTTTAATTTAGGATTAAATGCTAAGTCACGAATAATAAAGGCCTGCATTTGTGAGCATGATGCTCCAGACATATACACAATCAAAGGGATAAAGGCAGCTAAGATAATATAATTAGATAGCATTTCTTCAAACATGCCAACTATTCCAGCGGCTAATATTCCTCCCATCATTCCAATTAATAACCAAGGCAATCTTCTTTTCATGGTTCTTATAACAGGTAAAGATTTTTCTGTATCTACAAAAGATTCTTCTTGGCTAATTCCACTAATATGCATAATATCTTCTGTCATTTCTTCATATAGGGTCTTCATTATTGTGTCATTGGGAATAACCCCTAAGAAAATATTATCCTTATTTACAACAGGCATGCTTTTTAAGCTATTTTTTAAAGCAAGCATAACTACTTGCTCTTTGTCCGTTTCTGGAAGGACCGATACTATTTTTTTATGATATATTTCGCTAAGAAGAGTTTCTTCAGGGAAGCGGAATATTTCTCTAATAGAAAATATGCCAACTAAATGCCCAACTGAATCAATGACATGGATGTAATTAATCGTCAAAACATCAGAAGCTTTCTTGAATAACATTTTTTCTACATCGCCAATGGTTTGATCATCGTAAGCAATCGGAACATCTTGAACCATTAGCGATCCAGCTGAATCAATTTTGTATTTTTTATTCACAAAGCTATTATATATCTTTTTTTAAAAATAAAAAACTTTACATATATACAATTCGTGATAAAATACAATTATTAGAAGTATAACTAAACAAAATATGGCAAAAGAAAAACTAAATGACTATATTAGAAAATGTATAGAGCTTGGAAAACAGCAAGACGAAATTAAAAGCAATCTCTTGAGCGTTGGTTGGAGCAAAGAAGATGTTGACGAGGCCTTTTCTTCCTTGATTGGAGAATATGTTCCAGTGCCTGATGTTACCGAAGAGGAAGATTCTAGTCCTTTGAGTCAGCCAGTTGATGATTTTTCTAACTCTTTAAGCAATGAGATTAATTCTATTCAAGAAGAAAATAATCTAGACAATCAACAGCCCCAAGAAGATCCCTTTCTTGAGCCAATAGAAGAACAAGAAAAAGAGCCACAAGAAAATTCTTTTATTGAAGAGCCAATGGAAGAAGTGGTCCAAGAAGAAAAACAGGAGCCAGTAATTATTGAAGAAAAATCAGAAGATAAGTTTGTAGATAGTGCAAAAAAAATTGATGCTAAAAAAATAGTAATTCCAATAGTTGCTATCTTGCTTGTTGTTTTTCTTTTTGCAACAGTATTTGCTTTTGTTCAAAAAAGTGGACCCTTTTCTTTCTTAAAAGAAGAGCCGGAAATTATATCAGAGGATGAAAATATTGCTCCTCCTCAAGAAGAAATTGTTGTTGAGGAGCCAGTAGTAGAATGGTTTTGTGGAGATGCGCTAATTGATGAAAGAGATGGGCAAGCATATTCAACAGTGCAAATTGGATCGCAGTGTTTTATGACTAAAAATTTAAATTATTATATGGAAGGGGCGTCTTATTATAATGATGATGTATCAACCTCTGGAAATAATGGATTATTATATAGTTGGGAAAAAGCGGTGGATTCTTGTCCTCTAGGATGGAGCTTGCCCAGCGACGCTGATTTTAAAATGCTTGAAAGATATTTAGGAATGGAAGAAGAAAAGATTGATGCAACTGGGTGGAGAGAAGTTTCTCCAAATGCTCAAGGAACACTAGAATTATTAAACATTACCTTATCTGGAGCAAAAGAAATTTCTGGAGAATTTAAATATCAAGGAGAATATGCTAACTTATGGCTTTCTGATTCAGTAGATGAATTATATTCTGCAAGGGCTTTTCGTGCAAAGGATAGTAATATATATAGGGGCAATGCTTCTGGAGATTATGAATATTCTGTTAGATGTATAAGATATTAAATTCCTCTATTGTAAAATAATTGCTAATAGAGTATAGTGCGCAAACAGAATAATAAATAAAAATATGAGAAACTTTGACAAGATATTTGATCGCGGGAAAAGAAGGGAAGGTGATTTTAATAGAAGAGACGGGGAAAGACCTAAAATGTACAAGGCAATTTGTGATAGTTGTGGTAAGAAATGTGATCTTCCGTTTAAGCCAATGACTGACAAGCCAGTTTATTGTAGTCAATGTTTTTCAGATCGCGGAGAGGGAAGGTCTAGCCGTGGAGAAAACAAATTTGATCGCAGAGAAAGTAGGCCAAACAAAAGATTCCAAGAAAGAAGGATGTTTGACGCTACTTGCGACAAGTGTGGGAAAAGATTTGAATTACCATTTAAGCCAACGGGAGAAAGAGATGTTTACTGTAGCGAATGTTTTAAAGGAGATGGCAACGTTCCGTCAACAAAAAACAATAATCAATGCGAAGAGCAGATGGACATCTTGAATAAAAAGATGGACAAGGTTATTGACTTGTTGACTTCAATTCTAGAAAAAGAACCAGAAAAAAAAGCAGAGAAGAAAACAACTAAAAAAGTTAGTAAGAAGAAAAGCTGATTATCATAATCAGCTTTTTATGTTAAAATAAAAATAAAAAATATGAAAAAATATCAATTATTATTAATAATATTTATTTTAATAGGATTACTAATATCCACCTATTATTTAACTGCCCCTACCGAAGAGGAAATAATTAATAATCCAATAATAGAACAACAAGCGATAGGGGGACAAAGAGATGATCATGGTTGTTTAATTGGAGGAGGTTATTCATGGTGCGAGGCAAGTCAAAGATGTATAAGATTGTGGGAAGAGGGTTGCGATGACGAGATATTTAAATTATCTGAGGCAATAAAGACAGAGACAGGTGTCAATTTTATTGATCAAGGAGAATATACCTTTAATTGGCTTGTTAGAGATGAAGATCAAAATGTTTTTGAAAAATTGATAGAAGGAAGAAGAATGGAAGCTAGCAATGTTGAGAAAGAAAAAATACAAGAAATAGAAGAATTTTTTCAAAAAAATGGAAATGAAGATATGTTAAATATTGCTGATGGTGTTTTTGCTGGCCTTAGTGGATATACCTATCACTATATGGCTTGTGTTTTTTCTTGGCAACAAGAGGGAGAAAGCGCAGACATTCAAATTGATTGTGGATTTTTTAATAAATAGAAATATTTGATTTTTTATTGTTCCTATGTTAAGTAATATTTACCGTTTTCGGTAGGAGAAATTGTTTTTGGAAATAATTAAACCCTCTTTTGTCATTGAAAGTGACATAGATTCAATCAAGATTCTTAAGGATCTCGAAAGGTATGGAAGAGTTTGCTATAAAAGCGAACACTTGATCACCGAAGAATCTGCAAAAGATTTCATCGGAAGGATTCTTAAAAGTGGCCACGAATCTGTAATTGAGCATATTTCAGTAACGATTCGTGTTATTTGTGACCGTGGAGTCACTCATGAGATTGTAAGGCACCGTATTGGTTCGTACTCTCAGGAGTCAACCCGGTATTGCAATTACTGCAAGAAAGGAATCCAAGTCATTGATCCAATATTCTTTATTGGTGATGAAGAGAAGTACAATCTTTGGTATTCTGCAATGGAGGCCTGTGAAAAGGCTTACAATAATCTAATGACAGCAGGAGCCACACCGCAGCAAGCAAGAAGTGTGCTTCCCAACTCTCTAAAAACTGAGATTGTTATCACATACAATCTAAGAGAGTGGAGGCATTTTTTCCGCCTTCGTTGTTCAAAGGCAGCTCATCCTCAAATGCAAGAGGTGGCATGCGCCATACTGAAGGAATTCAAAGAAAGAATTCCGGTCATCTTTGATGACATCAATCCTTAAAATTTTTAGGGGTTGTTTTATTTTTATGCTACTATAATAAAATAATAATTATTAAAATATATGATTACATTAGAAGAAGTAAAAAACAATCAAAAAATAAAAGAATTTATTAGGCAAACTGAAAAATATCTAGATTCTTTAGGTTTTACAGATCACGGACAAAGACACATTAATATTGTTTCAGACAGAACTAGAAAATTAGCTCGTAATCTTAACTTATCAAAAAAAGATGAAGAGTTGGCTGCTATTGCTGGATACTGTCATGATATAGGAAACTTTTTAGGAAGAGACAATCATCATTTTTGGTCAGCTCTTTTGTTTTCTCAAATATATATTAATGAAATATCAACTCAAGATTTAAGCGAAATAATGCAAGCGATGGCGAGTCACGATAAAGATAATCTAAATATCCTTAATAATATTACAGCTTGCTTGATTTTAGCAGACAAATCAGATGTTCATAGAACTAGAGTTAAAGAGAAAGACCCTAAAAGAATTGAAGAAGATATTCATGATAGGGTTAATTATTCTGTTATTAAAAATGAATTAAAAATTAGTAAAAAAAATAAGCAGATTACGCTTAAGTTAGAGATTGATACGAAGATTACTAAACCAATGGATTACTTTGAAATATTTTTAGAAAGAATGATTTATTGTAGAAAAGCAGCTGACTTTATGGGGTATGATTTTGTTTTAATTATTAATAATTTTAAGTTATCTTAGGGTTATTGATTTCTATTAGTTTTAATGATATAAGTCAATGGCTGTTCTTTGAAAGCAGTAGGAGATTGTTATGAGAAAAACATTATTATTGCATCATTGATTTGCCTTATTGTTTGTAGTTATACTATTGCAACAAAGGAAAATCCAATTATTATTTCTGGTCACTATGACTGGAAGCCAGTAATGTGGCAGGAAGGAAGCGAGATCGTCGGGATAGGACCCGATGTGGTTAAAGATGTCTTTAATGATATAGGCATTAAATCAAACTCTCCCTATGTTGGTTCTTGGGAGCAAGTCCAACAGAAAGCCAAGATGGGTGACATAGATATTATTGTTGCCCTATACAAGACAGAAGAAAGAGGGGAATATCTTTACTTCTCAGATCCCTATATAGTGGATCCGATCTCTGTCTTTGTAAAAGAAGACAATGAATTTGACCCTCAAGCAAAAGAAGACCTTTTAGGCAAAAAGGGTATTGTTACTGTGGGGGATAGTTATGGCCAACAGATAGATAACATGATATCGAGCAAAGCAGAAGAGATTTCATCGAGGTATCGCTAACGCGACCTCTTTTTTTATTGAATTTTATAAAATAATTTGCTAACTTTAATATGGTAATTATGATGAACGCAGAAACCAAAAAAGATGTTGAGATATTAAAAAAATATATCAACGAAAGAACAATCGTCCGCAAGGATCTTCCAAGATTAAGATCTCTTGCAGAGGTCGGTTATGTCAAAATGCCTTTTATAAGGCATGGAAGAACAGCATTTACGACTGACTTAGGAAAAAAATTCCTAAGTCTCATTTATTTTAGAGACATTTTCTGTTATTATATTAAAGTATGAAAAAAGAAAATACAGAATTAAGATATGATATCTTATCTAACGAATGGATAATAATATCACCCAAAAGAGGAGCAAGACCAAACAATTTCCAAGAAATAAAAGGTTGCCCTTTTTGTGATATAAAAGATCAAAAGAAACCCAAATATTATTTTTATAAAGGAGAAGAAAACAAAGAAAAGAAGTGGACTACAATTGTTATTCCTAATAAGTTTCCTGTTTTTGAGGAAAGCGATACAAGTAAAGATATTCTTGAGAATAATTTTTATACTAAAAAAATATCTCCTGGATTTCATGATTTAATTGTTACAAAAGAGCATGATAAGTTTATTTCAGATCTTTCATTATCTAGAATTGAAGAATTTTTTACTTGTATTTCAAAACTTTTAACTGAATATAGAAAAAGCAAGATTGTAAAGCAAGTTGCTATTTTTCATAACAGAGGAGAGAAAGCGGGAGCAAGCCAGCCACATCCACATTACCAAGCATTAAGTTTGCCGATTATAGAGAGGGAGCATCAAAATGAACTTAATAATTTTAAGAATTATTATAATAAAAATAAAAGATGTCTTCATTGTGAAATAAATAAAATTGAAAGAAACGATAAAAAAAGATTGATTATAGAAAACGATGACTTTGTTGCTTTTTGTCCTTTTGCTCCTAAGATATTATTTCAAGTTATTATTTCACCCAAAAGGCATATGTCATCTTTTGAAGAAATTAGTGAAAAAGAAAAAAAATCATTATCTAAAATTTTTAAGAAAATATTATCAAAATATGATAAAGGTTTTGATAATTTAGATTATAATTTCTTCTTGCACAATTCTCCGCTAGACAAAGAATATCCATATTTTCATTGGTATTGGTCCTTTTCGCCCAGAATTAATTATTTCGGAGGACTAGAATTAGGTTTTGGACTAGAGATATCTCCAATGACTCCTGAGGAGCAAGCAAAAACATTAAGGAAAATGTAATTGCATACTTTCAGTAGCTATTATATAATAGAATTATAATAATAATTAAACTAAAAATATGAAGGGATATAAAGATAATATAGAAAAATTAACATTAGAAAATAATAACTTTAGAAAAGTTTTATATACTGGCAAAAATAGCCAATTGGTATTGATGAGCTTGAAGCCAATGGAAGAAATAGGTGCTGAAGTTCATGAAGAAAATGATCAGTTCTTTCGTTTTGAAGCTGGTCAAGGAAGAGTAACAATTGATGGCAATGTTTATGATGTTGCTGATGGTGATGCTGTTGTTGTTCCCGCAGGGTCAAATCATAATGTAGAGAATGTTTCTCCTGATAAAGAATTAAAGATGTATACAATCTATTCTCCTGCACATCATAAAGATGGAATTATTCGCGCTACAAAAGAAGAAGCAGAAGCAAACGAAGAAGATTTTGATGGTCAAACAACTGAAAATTAAATGAGTGTAAAAAAAACAGTACTATTATTATTTTGTGCTTCGTTTTTCCTCTTCTTTATGTTTTTTAAAGAAGAGGTTATTTTTAATGTGCAAAGAACTTTTTTTAATCCCTGCTCTTCTCCTATAATATATACCATTGGTGTTATTGATCCAGGATTTAATTTAACGGAAAGCGATTTTCTTTTAATTGTTAATGAGGCAACTAGTGAATGGAATAAAGCCACAGGTAAAGAATTATTTAAATATGGAGATGGTGGAATGAAAATTAATCTTACCTATGACTATCGACAAGAAACTACAATAAAGTTAGATAATATAGATTATGAACACAGGCAAGACGCGGATTATTATTATCAATTAGTAGATAGATATAACGAAAAAATTGATTTATATAATAGTAAAAAAATTGAGATAGAAGCAATTATAGATGAGTACAATAAAAGATCTTTAAACTTACAAAAAGATATTTTGTTATGGACGAAAAGCAAAAGAAACAACAATGAAGAATATGATAGATTGAATCAGGAGAAACAATTTTTAGAAAATATGGCTTTTAGTATAAATAAAAAACAGGAAGAATTAAATCAAATATATATAGAAGTTAACTCTTTGGTTGGTGAAATTAATAGAACTGCTAAAAAGTTAAATATTAATGTTGATGAATATAATTTAACTCTAGATAATTTAAGTGATCGGTTTGAACAAGGCAACTATGTTAGTAGGTTTCTTTTCAGAGAAATAAATATATATCAATTTGAAAATAAAGAGAGCTTGCTTCAGGTTTTAGTTCATGAGCTAGGCCATGCGTTAGGACTAGAGCACACAATGGATTCAAGTGATGTGATGTATTTCCTAAATACAGACGAAAAACAGATAATAAATGAAAGTAGCTTAAACCAACTTAAAAACATTTGCTACGAGTAAATTTAAATGGCGTTTTTTAATTGCTTTTTTTAAAGATATATTTTAGAATATAGACAATGAATAAAAAAATAGTATCTTTTTGTTTAAATAATAAGGTTATTAATTAACATTTTTGGTGTTTTAAAATATGTCTAAAAAAACAATCATATTCTCAATTGCCTTTTGTTTCTTATTTTTGATTTTCCATTCTGTTGCGGGGAATATACTTCAAATGGAAACATTGACAACTAATACTTTTTCTCCTGTTCTTGAAAAAGTAGAAATTAATCCAGTTTCTCTAACAACAAATAATTATTTTGTAATGACGGTTTCTGTTGTTGGGGGAAGTGCAGATATTTCTTCTGCTTCTGCGACAATCAAGAGCCCTTCTCAAAAAGATACTGTTAGCATCCTTTTAAGAAAGCGAGGACAAAACTGGAATAGTAGCTTTACTATTCCTTCTTCTTTTGAAAAAGGACAATGGTCTGTTTGGGAGATAACCCTAAAAGATAGATATTTAAGAACTAAAAAATATAGTAAAGATGAGATTAATGTAACATTTCTTTTTGGAAAAGAAGAAGCTTTAGATTCCTCAAATGAAGAAGTTTTAAATGAGCAGAGAAAACAAGAATGTACTCAAAATAATGGTTTATGGAACCAAGAAACAAATACTTGTTCTTGTCCTACAAATTATGAACTTCAAGATTCAGGAGGTTGCTTATATGTTCCTCCTTGCACCTTTGAATATTCTCCATGGTCGCAATGTCAAAATGATGGAACTCAAACAAGAACAGTTGTCTCTTCTTCAAATTGTTCTGATGATGATAATCCAGTTTTAACTCAGACATGTACATATTCAGCAAAAGAATGCACCTTTGAATATTCTCCATGGTCGCAATGTCAAAATGATGGAACTCAAACAAGAACAGTTGTCTCTTCTTTAAATTGTTCTGATGATGATAATCCAGTTTTAACTCAGACATGTAATTACCTAGACAGAACCTGCACCTTTGAATATTCTCCATGGTCGCAATGTCAAAATGATGGAACTCAAACAAGAACAGTTGTCTCTTCTTCAAATTGTTCTGATGATGATGAGCCAGTTTTGACTCAAACATGTACATATATTCCTTCGCCAGAGGAATTGTTTAGAAAAAAGGTAGAAGAATTAAATACTGTTCAGAAATTAATAAATTATTTAAATAATAATTTTACATTTGCATCAAGAGAAGGTAATGTTGCTTATTCACCAAAAGATTTCTTTGAAAAAAAGGAAGGTGGAGAACAGGACTTTGCAGCTTTTGCATCTTACATTCTTCATGAAAATAATTTTATTTCTTTTACTCTTGCTTATGAATACGAAAGTAATAACCAAAAACAAATTAAATATGTAACTTCTGTTCGCGACACTGATCTTCCTAAATATATTTATTTTGATAATGGTAAAGTTGAAACAATTAGTCATGGATGGTCATTTAGAGACCTCTGTAGAAAAGAAGAAGAAAGGTTGGGAATTAGAATATTAAGATATGGTACAGTTTCTCCATTATCAATAGAGCTTAACCCTAAAGAATGGGGGACTTTTAGAGAAGAAGTAGAACTAGAAGATGAAGAAAAATTAATAGGGCAATGCAATTTTAATTATTCTTCATGGTCGCAATGTCAACCAAATGGAACGAGAACAAGAAATGTACTTTCCTTTTTCCCAGAAAATTGTGAGGGCGGTGAGCCAAAATTATTGGAAGTTTGTAATTATGTTAAGCCAATAATTCCTTGTATTTTTACTTATTCTTCATGGTCGCAATGTCAACCAAACGGGACACAAACAAGGAATTTAGTTTCTAGAATGCCAGCCAATTGTTCAGAAGGAAGTCCTGTTTTAGCCAGAAGCTGTGCTTATATCAAGCCAACAGTTAGTGAGGAAAAACCAGTTGTTTCTCCTGTTAGTACAATATCTGACATCATTTCTCAGATGCCAGAAGAGGAATTAGAAGAAAAAATACCAGAAGAGTGCTCAAGAGCCGGGATTAGCAACAAAGAGGATTGTAATGTTTTTACCTATCAAAATAAGATTGTTCCTGAATGTTTATCTTTAGGACTAACAAGTCAAGATCAGTGTAGGAATTATTTCTTGAATAATTATGAAAAGCCATTAAAGTGTGAAACATTAAGTGACGCAAACTGTATAAAGCTAATTAATGATGTGATATTATCTACCCTTAAGAAAACTATAAACGAAGAGAAAAAAACAGAGCTAGTCCAAGTTTCTGGAAGAAAAGCAATTATTAACCTTGTAGATAATTCATCTGTGATTAATGTAGACATAGATGGTGGAGGCAAAAAAGAAATTAAGATGGAAAATCTTCCTATATCCGTTAAAGAAAATGAAAGCGTTTCAGTTAAGTTGATATCAATAGAAACAAACGACTCTCAAAAAGGACTTTCTCCTGTTGCTATTTCTATGTCTAGTGAGGGGAGTGAATTGCCTGACGACATTGTTGCAAGAATTGGTCAAGATTTTAATGTAGAAACTTTATCAGGAGTTGATAGGGCGATAGTAGAAGGTAGATCATTGGAGCAACCCAAGTTTTCATCATCTAAGGGAGAATCATTGATTGTTGAAAAGATTGAAACGATAGAGAAAGGATCTTTGACTGTTCAAGGAAAATCTAATCCAGGTCAAATAATTACACTATTTATATATAGTTCTATGCCTATTATTGTTACAGTTCAGGCAGATCAAGATGGAAATTGGACATACTCTTTAGATAAGTCAATGGTTGATGGAACTCACGAAGTTTATGCAGTTCTTCATAATGATGAGGGTAAAATTATTGAGGCAAGTACACCTAAAACATTTTTTGTTGCAGAAGCACAAGCTATTTCAATGGAAGAAATGTTTTTACTAGGAGATATTTCTAATATTCAAGACGATTCAAGAAATATGATGACTCTTTATTTATTAGGGGGCATTTCTATTATAATTATTTTGATTGCATTATTATTGGTTATAAAAGGAAGAACTGAAGATTTATGAAAAGTAATAGATGGAGTTTTTTAAAAGACAATAAACAAGTTATATATTCTATTGCCTTAATGGTAATTATTCCTGGTGTTTTAATTTTTAACACATGGCTTTTTTCTGGCTATTATCAAGAGGTTGCAAACATGAGTTTGCAAAACAAGGCGATAGGCGTTGGTCAGGCCTTTAATGCTGGTGTTGTTGAGTCCGAAGACATTCAATTATTTGTTGACGATTGGCAACAATTTAATGAAGACACAAAAGACCTAGATGTTTTATCTTATGAGGGTGGCTCTTTTAGAAAAATAGCAAGCATGAATGATAGGGAAAATGTTGGAGAGATAGAAAATAATTATAATTATTTTTTGTCTTGGAATGCTAATAATCCTGTTGCTCAAAAAATAACCGAAGATGGGAAAATTTATTGGTCAATTGTTATGCCACTTAAAAATATTGATGGAGAAAATTATGCCTTGCTTTCAATGAAGCTTTCTGCCGATGTTATTAATACAAAACTAGCCACTATTTTAGGAAAATCATATGGTATTCTTTTATTAGGAGTAATATTGATAGTTCTTTTGCTTCTCGTTAATTCAAGATTGTTTGAGTATTCTATTTTGTATAATAAAATAAAAGAAGTTGATAAAATGAAGGATGAATTTATCTCTATGGCTTCTCACGAGCTCAGAACTCCCGTCACTGTTATTAGAGGATATGTACAAATGATGCTTGAAGAGTCAAAAGATCTTAATATTAAAAAAGAAGGAGTAGAATATCTTTCAATAATTAATACATCAACAGAAAGATTGGGCGATTTGATAGAAGATCTTTTAAATGTTAGTAGAATTGAGCAAGGCAGATTAAAGATAGATTTGAATGAAATAAATGCACAACCGATTATTGAAGAAACAGTTAGAGAAATGGGCATTCAAGCGAAAGAGAAAAATCTAAATTTAAATTTTGAAGCACTAGAAAATACCAGTGATTTAATAGCTGCAGACAAAGATAAATTAAAACAAGTTCTTATTAATATAATTGGCAATTCTATAAAATACACTAATGAAGGTTCGGTAGATATTAAAATTTCTAACAAAGAAAATAATTTAATTATTAATATTAAAGATACGGGAATAGGAATGAGTGCAAAGGAAAGAGAACATCTATTTGAGAAATTTTACAGAGTTAAGAATAAAAAAACACAAGATGTTGTTGGTACTGGATTGGGACTATGGATCACTAAACAAATTATTGAAATAATGAAAGGAAGTATCTCAGTTGATTCAATTGAAGGGGTGGGAACTCAAGTAACAATAGAGTTTCCTTTAATTAAAAAAGAAAATGAATAATATAAGAAACAAAAACATAAAAGGCCTCAAAGTTCTCGTAAGGTGCGATTTAAATGTTCCAATTAGGGGCGGAAAAGTTCTTGATGATTTTAGAATTAAGAAATTTATACCTACTATAAAATACTTAAGAGAGAATGGAGCCAAAATTATTTTAATTACTCACTTGGGTCAGCCAAAGGAAAGGGACTTAGCTTTTTCTGTGAGGCCAGTGGCTAGAAGATTATGGGAGCTTGTTTCAGGAAGAGTCAAATTTATTAATGATACAATAGGAAACAAGGTGGAAAAAGAAATTGATGGAATGCTTGAAGGCGATATAGTTGTTTTAGAAAACCTTAGATTTTATAAAGGAGAAGAACAAAATGATGATGAATTTTCTAAGAAATTAGCTCAGCTGGGAGATATTTTTGTTCAAGATGCTTTTGGTGCTTGCCACAGAAATCATTCTTCAATAGTTGGGGTAAATAAATACCTCAAATCCTTCCCTGGATTATTACTGGAAGAAGAAATCAGGGTGCTTAGTGACGCCTTGGTTGGCCCAGATCGTCCTCTTGTTTCAATAGTTGGTGGGTTCAAAGTTTCTTCTAAAATTAAAGTCATTAAAAGATTATTAGAAAAATCAGATTATTTGCTTCTTGGTGGTCGTGTTGCCAACTCTTTATTAATGGCAAAAGGAATATATGTAAAAGATTTATTAAGTTCTGAAGAAGAGGAATTAATAGAGATTGCTAAAGAAATTAATTTAGCTGACAGTAAGCTTCAATTACCAATAGATGGTGTTATGGGTTTGTCTAACTTTGATGAGGACTACAAAAGAATTGGAGGAATTGGAAGTATTAGAAAAGAAGAAGATGTTTTAGATATAGGCCCAGAGACAATTGAAAAATATAAAAATATTTTAAGTGGCGCTAAAACCATAATTTGGAATGGACCTCTAGGATATTTTGAAAAAGAAAAATTTAGCAAAGGAACAGAGGAAATTGCTAGAATAATCGGACAAATTAATAGCGAGGTTTTTTCAATAGTTGGAGGAGGTGAAACAGTAGAAGCAATTCAAAAGCTTGGAATTGAGAATCAGTTTGATCACATTTCCACAGGGGGAGGGGCAATGCTTGATTTTATAGCTGGAAAAGAATTACCGGGGATAAAAGCACTAGAATATGAAAATTAAAAACATTGAAAAAGCAGCAGAAAGAATTATAAAGGCAGTTGATAATAAAGAGAATATTATAATTTACGGTGATTCTGATTTAGACGGTATTTCTTCAATGATAATTCTAAGAGAAACGATAGACAATCTTTCTAGCTCCACAAATATTTTTGCTTTTTCTCCTGTTCGTAACGAAGGTCATGGTCTTTATTTCCAAGCTCTTGATTTTATTAAATCAAAAGTTAACAAAGGATTAATTATTACGCTTGATTGTGGGATTACCAATTTTGAAGAAATTAAAAATGCTAAAGAAAGCGGTTTTTCTGTTGTGATTGTTGATCATCATAAACCATTGGAAAGAATTCCTGAAGACGCAGAGATTGTTGTTGCTCCAAAGCAGAAGGGAGATGAGACAAATTTCAAAGAATATGCAAATGTTGGTCTTACTTTTAAATTGTCTAGAGAGATATTAAAAGAAAAAATGTCTCCTATGCTTGAGCAAAGTTTTTTAGAGCTTGTTGCCTTGGGAACAATTTCAGATATGATGATTGAGGAAGATGAAAATAAGGAGTGGATAGAAAAAGGATTAGAAGGCATACAAATGAGTCAGCGACCAGCGCTAAGAGCAATTTTTTCAATATTAAATCCAATGGACTTTTCTTCAAAAAGGGATATGATTTCAAAAATTAATAGCGCCCTTAATTCTTCTGTTATTAATGATCACATTCACAAGACATATTTGTTTTTATTAGAAAATGATTTTGATAGAGCAGTTGAGATAGCAAAAGATTTAATAAACGAAAGCAATAAAAAACAAAGAGAGGTTGCATCTTTGACTGATGAATTAATAGAGAAAATATCAAAAGAAAATAAAGATGTTATTTTTGAGGGCTCTTATGTTTATAAGTCAGAGTATTTAGGTGCTGTTGCTTCAAGATTGTCTAATTATTTTAATAAGCCGGTCTTTATTTACAGAAAAGGAGAAAAAACAAGCAGGGGAACAGTTAGAATGCCAAAAGGTTATGACGCCGTTAAAGCAATGGATAATTGCAAAAATCTCTTAATAATGTTTGGAGGTCATGCTCCCGCCGCTGGCTTTACTATAGACAACGATAATCTTGAAAAATTTGAAGAATGCCTTCAAGAATATTTTAAAAAATAGGCACCTTTTCAAAACGCTTAAAAAGTGCTATTATCAGTGCAATATGAAAAAAATAAATTTTAAATCAAAAAAATTATGGATTTTAGTTTTGGCAATAATAGGAGTAGTTGTTTTACTCTCTGCATTTAGCGGTGAAGAACAATCACAATACGAAACAATTAAAGCTGAAAGGGGAAATTTAACTCAAACAGTAGATGTTACTGGAAAAGTTGAATCAGCTAATGAGCTATCATTAAATTTTGAAACACTAGGAAGAATTGATAGCATTAGAGTTGAAGTTGGAGATACTGTTAGGGCTGGTCAATGGTTAGCTAATTTATCTTTAACAGAACTTAACGCAGCGGTTGCTCAAGCTCAATCATCATTAAATCAAAAACTAGCAGGAGCTACGCTAGAACAAATTAATGTTTCAGAAAAACAAATTGAATCAGCCAGGATCGCATTAAACCAAGCAGAAAGCAATCTTGAAGACGCGAGAATTATTACAGAAAATACACTTAATTCTAAATATACTAACGCCCTTAATCTTTTAGAAGATGCATATATTAAAATGTATAATGCCTATACTGTTGTTGAAAGCATTAAATCAGATCATTTTACAAATAACGACCAAGAAGGTCTTACCGTAAGAAATAATCAAGAATATCAAATTAAAAGACCAAAAGATGAATCTAATTTATTAATAGAAAAAGCAAAAGAAACAAAGGATAAAGATGATATTGATTTAGCTATTGCTTCTTCTGTTGAATCATTAAATAAAATACTTGAGGGACTTACTACAATAAGAAATGTTTGCGAAGAAGTAACTTATCAAAATAAAGTAACTGCAGCTCAAAAATCATCACTAGACACACAAAAAACAAGTATAAGTACGACACAAATAACCCTTTCTTCTTTAGAAAATGAAATTTCTTTATTGAAAATACAAAACAATAATACTATTAATTCTGCTATTTCTGCCGTTGAATCAGCAAGGGCTGCATTAGAAGTTCAATATGCAAATTATAATTCATTGGTGGCTGAACCAAGAGATATTGATATTAGCTATTATGAAGCAGCTTTGTCTCAAGCTGTTGCAATGAGAAACAAGGCAATAATTTTTGCACCAATTGATGGTGTTATTACGAAAATCAATAAGAAAAAGGGAGAATTGATAAGTATGAATGAGGTAATGATAGAAATGTTATCTCCAAACTATGAAATAAATGTTGATGTTCCTGAAACTGACATTACTAAAATTGAGGTAGGAAATGAAGCAGAAGTGACATTAGGTGCCCTAGGAAGAGATACTAAATTCAAGGGAGTCGTATTAAGGATTGATCCCTCATCAACAAATATTCAAGGCGTTGTTTATTACAAAGTTAGAGTTGGTATAAATGACGAAAAAGCTGATTTATTAAAGCCAGGAATGTCAGCAGACATTTTAATTAAAACTGATAGCAGGGAAGATGTGATTTTCCTACCTTCAAGAGCTGTTTTGACTAATAGTGAAACAGAGCAAAGATATGTAAGAGTTCTTCTAGATGGAGAGGTAGAAGAGAGGGTTGTTGAATTAGGGCTAAGGGCCGATGATTCTAAAGTAGAAATTGTTAGCGGGCTAGTGGGTGGCGAAGAGATTGTTTTAAGATCAATATATTAAAATGTTAATTAATGTCAAAAACCTTAAAAAAGATTTTATTAACGGCGAAGTAGTTACTTCAGTTTTGAGGGGAGTTTCCTTTGATGTAGAGAAAGGTTCATTTGTTTCAATAATGGGTCCCTCTGGATCAGGCAAATCTACATTAATGCATATTCTAAGTTTTTTAGATAAACCAACTAGTGGTGATTATTTTTTTGATGGCAGGAATGTTAAAAGCTTGAGCGATGATGAGCTTGCAGAAATGAGAAGTAAGAAAGTAGGATTTATTTTTCAGTCATTTAATTTATTGCCCACTTTGTCTGTTTTAGAAAATGTTGTCCTGCCCTTAACTTATACCAATATTTCTTCAGAAGAAAGAAATCAAAAAGCAAGAGATTTACTTGAGCAAGTTGGTCTTAGTCATCGTCTAAATTATTCACCGACTAAATTGTCAGGAGGAGAAAAACAAAGGGTAGCTATTGCGAGAGCTTTAGTTAATAATCCAGAAGTAATTTTTGCTGACGAGCCAACAGGAAATCTTGATTCAAAATCAGGCGCACAAGTGATGAAAATATTACAAGAATTAAACAAAAAAGGAAATACAATTATTTTAGTTACTCATGAAAAATCTACAGCCGAGCACGCAGAGCGCATTATCAAAATTAAAGATGGCAATATAATTGAAGATACGAAAAATTTCTGCAGACAAGAAGCACAAGAAGATCTTAATAAATAATATGGATATTTTTGAGTCAATTAAAAATTCGTGGCAAATGATTACTCGCACGAAAATGCGTTCTTTTTTAACTATGCTAGGAATTATTATTGGAATATCAGCTGTGATGATAGTTCTTTCTGTTGGCGAGAGCGTTCAAGATTTAATTTTAGATGAAATTAGAAGTGTTGGTCCTGATTTAATAACTGTTTTGCCAGGATCGTCTGATGAAAGTGGCAGACCATCACCTACTTTTGGAGTCGTAAATACTTCTTTAAAATATGAAGATGGTGAAGCAATATTAAGAAGTAATAGTCCATACATTTATTCTTTGGCAATGTATTTGACAGGAAGCGATGTAATTTCAATTGATAGTAAAATAAAAGGAATAACTTTTTATGGAACAACGGCAACATATATAGATGTTCAAAATGCAAAAATAGAAAAAGGAAGATTTTTTACAAAAGAAGAAGAAATGGACAATGCTAGAGTGGTTGTCTTGGGTAGCAAAATAGCTTCAGAAATATTTGGGGACGACGATCCAATAGGAAAAAGAGTAACAATTAAAAAAGTAAATCTAAATGTAATTGGAGTATTGGAAGAAAAGGGTTCAAGCTTAATTCAAAGTCAAGATGAGAACTTATTTATTCCAATATCTACTGCCCAAAATATTTTATTAGGCGTTAATCATATTAACTTTATGAGAATTAAAGTTGATAGCATTGATAATATTGATTTTGCAATAGGACACATTGAAGATATATTAAGAGATAGGCACAATATTGATATATTAGATCAAGACGATTTTATTATCGCTTCAACTGCTGATGCTCTAGAAACAATTTCCTTAATTACTGATGCTTTGAAGTTTTTTTTAACCGCAGTTGCTGCAATATCTTTAATTGTAGGGGGATTTGGAATTATGAATATAATGCTTGCAACTGTTCAAGAAAGAACTAAAGAAATTGGTCTAAGGCGGGCAATCGGAGCTAGAAAAAAAGAAATTATCAATCAATTTTTAATTGAGGCAGTTACAATTACATTTATTAGTGGCATAATAGGAATTATTTTTGGATCTTTAATTTTAGCTTTAATTTCTTTGGTTATTAATTATTTAGATTATAATTGGACATTGATTATTTCACCTATATCAGTTTTGTTGGGGGGCATTGTTTCTATAGGAATAGGTCTTGTTTTTGGAATTACGCCAGCTAAAAAAGCAGCAGAATTAGATCCAATTGAAGCATTAAGATATGAATAATATATTTTCTAAAATTGAATCAGCATTTACGAGCTTGATGCGACAAAAATCTCGCACGATTTTAACTATTATTGCAGTTGCTATCGGTATTTCTTCTTTAATTATAATGATATCTGCTGGTAATGGTTTAGAGTCAATGGTTTCTTCAGAGCTTGAAGCTTATGGAACAAATGTTATTAACATAGAAACTAGAATTCCTGGAAAAGGAGTTACAGAGAGTGCTTCTGGGATGGCTTCTGGGATAACAATTACTACATTTAAAAATAGCGATGTTGAAGCGATATCTAAATTGCCCAATGTAGACAATTATTATTCACATGTGATCGGTCAAGAAATTATTAAAAATGAAGGGAGTGGGAAAAGCGTAATGGTTTTTGGATATGGAGCTAATGCACCATTAGTGGAAAAGATTAAAATCAAAGAAGGAAGATTTTATACTCCTCAAGAAGAAGAATCAATTACGCCAGTCATAGTTCTAGGTAGCGCTATAAAAGAATTTCTTTTTGGAGATGATGATGCAATTGGGCAGAGGGTTGCTTTAAGAAATATTTCTTTTAGAGTTGTGGGTATTCTAGAAAAAAGAGGAGCTATGATGGGTTTTGATATGGATTCAGTAGTTTATGTTCCTACCCTAACAATGCAAAAAAGATTATTAAATACTGATTATGTGATAGGTATGTCTGTGAGTGTTAAAGATGCTGAGAAAATTGATAAAACCAAAGAAGACATAATAAGATTATTAAGAGAAAGGCATGACATTAATGATCCCGATGAGGATGATTTTGAAGTAATGACTATGGCTGAAGCTCAAGAAATGGTGGGTGCTGTTTTTTCCGCTATTACATTACTTTTATCAGTAATAGCAGCGGTTTCTTTGCTTGTCGGGGGCGTTGGAATTACTAATATTATGTATGTCTCTGTAGTTGAAAGAACTTTTGAGGTTGGTTTAAGGCGTGCCATTGGAGCAAAAAGAAACGACATATTGTGGCAATTTTTGGCAGAGGCAACGGTCTTAACATTTTTGGGAGGGGTTCTGGGAGTTATTATTGGAATTATAGTTTCGTATCTTATTTACTATATAGCAGTTTCTTTTGGAATAAACTGGAGTTTCAATGTTTCTATTTTTTCTGTTATAATGGCATTAGTGTTTTCTGCTTCTATAGGAATTATTGCAGGGGTTTATCCTGCCAAAGAAGCATCAAAAACAGATCCAATAAATGCATTAAGAAAAGAATAATATGAAAAAATTAATTATATTTTTATTGTGTGTAGTATTATTAATCTTTATTTTTATTAAAGTTGATATTACTGATGAAGAAGAAAATATTAATTTTGTGAAAACAGGGAATGTTGTTATTAACAATCCAGGAATGGAAGAGGATGTTTGGTATTTGATTTATGAAGAGCCGGGTAGTCCTGCCAAAAATGTCAAATTGTTTTTTGAAGAAGATCTAAGCATTGATATTGGAGATAGGGTAACGATAGAAGGAATGTTTGATGGAGAAAAAGTATTTGTTAAGAGAATTGTGGATAATTCTATTGATTTTTGAAAAAACTAAAGTTAATATATTTAATATAAAGGTCGTTTTGAAAACTTTAAAAAATAAACAATGAAAAAATTAAACAAACTAGGTTTAATAGCTCTAGTTCTAGTTATTATCGGAGGATTAAACTGGGGATTAGTAGGTTTTTTCAGTTTTGACCTTGTAGCTCAATTATTCGGGGGTTGGGCCTACATAATATATGATATTGTTGGTTTATCTGCCCTCTATCTTGCTTATGCCTACCTTGTAGGAAAAAGCTAAAGACATTAACCGCCTCTTGGCGGTTTTTTGTTATTTATGATAATATTAAACTATAAAAATAAAAATAATTAATATATGAAAAAACTATATCGTTCTAATAAAGACAAAATTATATGGGGAGTATGTGGTGGCTTAGGAGAATATTTTCAAATAGATTCTGTAATAATTAGAATATTATTTCTTTTGATGTTGCTTGCTGGGGGCACAGGATTTTTTCTCTACATTATTTTAGCTATTATGATGCCAAGTTCTTCTAAAAAAACCGATATCGTTGAAGAAAAAAAAGAAGAAAATACTAAGTTTAAGTTTTTTCTTGGAATAATTTTAGCACTAGTCGGTTTGAATATTATGATAAGCAGTATTTTTAACTTTAATATTTTTTCCTTTATTGATTGGAAAATTATATTATCATTGTTCTTAATATTAATTGGTTTAAAAATAATTTTTGAAAATGAAAAACAATAATATATTTTTAGGATTTTTTATAATTGTTTTTGCAATATTATTCCTGTTGGGAAAAATTAATTTTTCTTTGATATTGCCTGTTTTCATCGTTTTTCTTGGGATCTCTATAATGCCTCAGGGTAAAAAAGTTACAAGGATCTCTTTAGTTGTTCTTATGGTTTTTTGCTTGAGCTTAATAATGATAGATCTCTTTAAAGAAGCAAGCAAGGAAGTTAAATTTTTACCAATAGAAATTTACGAAGAAATAGAAAAACCAAACATATTTATATCTGTTGAGAATGGAGATATTTTAATATCTGGATTTGAATCAGAAAAATTGATTCAAGGAAGTTCAAAAACAAACTTTTCTAAAAGCGAGTTGTACATAAAAGATGACAATGTTTTTTTAAGTTTTTTGGGATCTTCTTTTAGGGAAGATGATGTTAATCAAATAGAAGTTTTGATTAATAAAGAAAAAGAAGTTAGCTTAAATCTAGATTCTTTTTTGTCAGCAGTTAAGATTAAAGAAATTAATCATAAAAAAATTAACACATCTTCGTTTTTGTCAGACATTAGTTTAGAAATCAATGAGGGGGTAGATATAGAATCAAACTGTCTTTTAAGTTCTATTAGATTAATTATTCCTCACAATGTAGGTATTAGAATTGAAAGCAATTTAGTAGCATCTTCTACTGATTTTGCTAACTTATTGCAAGTTGATGAAAATATATTTCAAACACAGGATTATGAGGAAATGGAAGAAAAGATAAATCTTAAAATAGATGGTCTTTTTTCTTCTTTAACCATAATTCAAAAATGAAAATATCTTTCTATGGAGCATGTAAAGAGGTTACTGGATCATGCATTTTAATTGAAACAGGTTCAACTAAGTTTTTAGTTGATTGTGGAATGTTTCAAGGAAAGAGCTATTACAAAAATATAGAAGATTTCCCTTTTGATTCAGAAGATATTGATTTTGTTTTGCTTACTCATGCGCACCTAGATCATTGTGGAAGGTTGCCTAAGATTTTTATGGAAGGATTTAGAGGTAGGATATACTCAACAGCACCGACAAAGGACCTAGCAGAGATTATTTTATTAGACGCATTAAATATTTCTCGTATTGAAAAAAAACCATTTGTTCATCCCTTATGCCAAGAAGGTGACATCAGGCATCTTATGAAATTTTTTACTTGTCTTGATTATAGGAAAAAAAGAAAAATCAATGACGATATAGAAATAAGATTAAGAGATGCCGGTCATATTTTAGGTTCAGCAATATTTGAGGTGTGGGTAAAAGAAGATGGAGTTACAAAGAAGTTAGTATTTTCTGGCGATTTAGGAAATATGCCTAGTCCAATAGTTGAAGATCCTGAATTTGTTGATAGCGCTGACTTACTTTTCATAGAATCAACTTACGGCAATAGGCTTCATGAATCAAAAGAAATGGGGGATGCTATTTTAATTCAAGAGGTTAAAAATACAATAGCCAAAAAGGGGACATTAATGATTCCTGTTTTTGCCTTAGAAAGAACGCAAGAGATGTTGTATAGATTAAATTCCTTTTTTGAAAAAGAAAAAATAGAAGGGGTTAATGTTTTTCTTGATAGTCCACTAGCTATAAAGGCAACAAATATATATAAACAATACATTGATTTTTTTGATAAGGAAGCAAAAGATTTAATTTTAAAGGGAGATGATATTTTCAATTTTGAGGGTTTTGAAATGATAAAAGGAGAAACAGAGAAGGTGTTAAATGCACCCACTCCTAAAATAATACTTGCTGGTAGTGGAATGTTTCAAGGGGGCAAAATTGGAACTTATCTTAAAAAATATTTAAGTAATCCTCTAGCAACCTTGTTAATAGTTTCCTTTCAAGTTGATGGGTCGCTTGGTAAAAAAATAATAAATGGAGAAAGAAGAATTAAAGTAGATAATAAAGAAATTGAAATTAATGCAAAAATATCTACAATTTTTTCCTTTTCTTCTCACAGCGACCACGGAATGCTTTTTGATTGGGCAGCAAAAGCTAATCCCAAAAAGATCTTTGTTGTTCACGGGGAGAAAGATGCGAGCATTTCTCTTGCAGAATCAATTAACGGAATAGTTCCTGATTATAACACTATTTACAATTTTTAAATTAGGGACATAATATAAGTATATGGAAAACAATAATATATTAAAAAGTTCTGTAATAATTGGATTATCTTTTATTATAGGATTTATAATCATTTCTTATTCTTTAATTCAAATTAAAAGCTTTGATAATCTTTTGGTTGTGACCGGATCATCTAAGCAGTTAGTTGTTTCTGATATTGCTAAATGGAATGCAACTTTTTCTAGAAACGCCTATGATTACAACTTGAATCAAGGATATACTACAATGAAATCAGATGAAGATATTGTAAGAGGATTTTTGAGGGAGAATGGAATTAATGAAAGCGAGATAACGATCACTCCTGTTTCAATGCAAAAAGATTATAAATATGATTCTAGCTATGACACTCCAGATGAATATACATTAACACAAAATGTAACTATTGAATCAAACGATATTGAAAAAATTAAATTAATTTCAAAAAATGCGCAAAGCGTTATTGAAAAGGGTGTAATTTTTTCAGCCAATGCTCCACAATATTATTATAGCAAACTTTCAGATTCAAGAATTGACCTATTGCCATCAGCAATGGAAGATGCACGAAAAAGAGCAGAGAGTATTTCTGGTAAAAAAGCAGGACCATTAAAGTCCGTAAGTATGGGAGTGGTGCAAGTGTTACAACCAAACTCTGTTGATATTTCTGACTATGGAATGTATGACACTTCTACTGTAGAAAAAGAGATTATGATTACCGTTAGAGCTTCTTTTTCTTTGAGGTAATCCATAGATTTATAAAATAATTAAAATTATCACTTATTTTCTTGATAGCGATTTCTTTCGCTATCTTTTTCTTTTGGTAATCTTTTAGTGGTTCTAAAAATATTGTTCTACCAATGGCAAAACCAATAATCTCTTCGTATTGAGAAGCATCCTTCATCCATTTAGAAACCTTTGACTTGTCTTCACCTCTTCCAAGAAAAACAATTTTGCTTCCCCTGTTAGTTGATTTTATAACTCCTTCCCACTGTTTTTTACTAAAGCCCTCTAGCTTCCAAACACTTACCTTAATTTTTGATTTTATTTCATTTATTGCTTCTATGGTTTTTTTGTGTCTTAGTAGTGAGTCGTAATTATTAATAGAGGCCTCTTCTTTTGTTGGTGGAACAAGCAATTCTAGTAAAACCTTGTATTTATTTTTTTTACAAAAATCATTTATTAGAGATAAAGTTTCTAATTGTCTTTCATTTATCTCTTTATTGAGGGGATTGTATCTTATTAAAATCTTAACATATTCAGGATTAAACTTTTTAATATGTTTTCCAAAATCTTTGCCGAATTCTAATTCTAGTTCTTTTTGTCCACTTTTCTCAATTGGAAGACATATATTAATTTTCTCCCTTTTTGCTCTTAATAAAACATTTTCTCCCAATTCTTCGTCAACAAGAATAGCAAAATCATTTTTGTTTTTTAGAGATAGCAAAAAAGCATCAAAAATCATCTCTTTCATTTCTTTTACTTTTTCTTTTTGAGGCGTGATGTCCTTTAAAAAAGATGACCTGTGATCAAATGGAAGTATTATTAATTGTTTACTCATTAATCAAATAATATCACTTGATTGTTTTAACTTCAAGGGCTATAATTGGCTTATGAAAAGAAGCTTATTTATATTTTTATCATTAATCCTTTTTGTTTTTTGCTTATATCAAGTAATAAGCTCAGCGACCGTAGAAGATATTAATCAAGAAGGCTCTCTTGTTTCTATTGTTGAATTTGAAGAAGAAATAATTCCAGAAAGAATTGCTTTTGTAGGAGATATGATGTTTGACAGAGGAGTGGAGAGGTTAATGTTAAGGAATTCTTTTACCTATCCTGTAGATTTAATTAAGGGTTTTTTGAATAACTTTGATGATGTTGTTGGTAATTTAGAGGGTCCCATTAATGAAGAACCAGAAGATTTTACCGACAGTTCTTTAAAGTTTTCTTTTGATAAGAGAATGTTAGCTTCATTATATGAAGCTAATTTTTCCGTTCTTTCGTTAGCAAATAACCATACTTTAAATACGGGGGAGAAAGGTCTTGCTGAAACAAGAAGCATTTTAAATGAGGCGAAGATTAATTTTACGGGAGATCCTAGAATATGTGATATTGCTGACACATATCAAAAAGACGGAATTTCTTATTTTGGAATTAACAAAACATATAATTTTAATTGCTCAGACAAAGAAGTGGTTGCCTCTATTGAAGAATACAAATTTTATAATCCAGAGTCATTTTTAGTTATTTTAATCCACTGGGGCAATGAATATCAAGAAACAAATTCAAGCCAACAGCAAAAACTAGGAAGGGCGATGATTGATGCTGGTGCCGATTTAATTATCGGAAGTCACCCTCATGTCGTTCAAAATATTGAGATTTACAATGACAAGTTAATATTTTATTCTCTGGGAAACTTTATCTTTGATCAATACTTCTCTAAAGAAACACAGCAAGGCCTTATTGTTGGGTTAGAAATTTATCCAGAAGAAAAAGTTTATAGTATATATCCAATTGAGAGTGTTTTATCTCAGCCCCAATTAATGGAAGATCCAGAAGAATTTTTAGAAAATCTTGCATCTAATTCTAGTGAAGAATTAAGAGAGTCAATTAAAAATGGTAAAATAATAAGATAATGGATATTCTTAAGAAATTAAAGACATCGGAGTTGAAAGGAAGAGGAGGGGGAGCTTTTAGTGTTGCTCTAAAATGGGAGCTTGCTAAAAAAGCAAAGGGTAAAGATAAATATGTAATTTGTAATGCATCAGAAGGTGAGCCGAATGTCTTTAAAGATAAATTTATCTTAGACAATTATCTAAGCGAAGTAATAAACGGAATTAATATTGCAGTTGATTTTCTTAAGGCCAAAGATGCATATATTTATTTAAACAAAGATTATAAATTAAAGGGCGATGTTGGTAAATGCCTTATCTTTAAAAAGACATCAGGATACATCGGTGGAGAAGAAACTGCAGCTGTTGAAGCAATAGAGGGCAAAAGGACTGAACCAAGGTTAAAACCACCATTTTTGACTGAATGTGGTCTATTTGATTGCCCAACCTTGATGAATAATGTTGAAACATTCTATTATGTAAGCAAAGTTGATAAGGGGGGGTATAATAAAACAAGATTTTACTCTATCAATGGAGATGTTTTAAATGAAGGTGTTTATGAATTTCCTATTGATATGCCAATGTTTGATATTTTAAAACAAACAGGAAATTATCCAGAATTTGATTTTTTTGCTCAAGTTGGTGGTGGAGCATCGGGAGAAATAATGCTACCTCAAGAATTAAAAAAACCTGCCTTTGGAGCTGGATCAATTACAATTTATAACAGAGAAAAAACTGATATATATGAACTAATGGAGAAATGGGCAGAATTTTTTCATACGGGCAATTGTGATAAATGTGCTCCTTGCAGAGAGGGTGCCTTTAGGATATACGAAATGGTTAAAAGTAGAAATATTGATTACGAAATTCTTGATGATATATTTTTCAATCTTAAAAAATCAAGTTTTTGTGCTCTTGGAAAATGTATTCCACTACCATTTGAAAGCTTAATTAAAAAAGTAAAATGAAGATTAAAATAAACAACAAGGAGTTTGATTGTAAAAAAGGAGAAGCGGTTTTAGATGTTGCGCTAAGAAATGGAATTAAGGTTCCTGCTGTCTGTCGTCACACTGATTTAGAGCCACAAAATAGTTGTAGGTTATGTTTAGTTGAAATAAAGGGAAGAGGGCTTCAAACCTCTTGTTCAACTAAAGTAGAAAATGGAATGGAGATTTTAACAGAATCAGCAGAAATTAAAAAATTAAGAAGAGTTAATTTAGAGCTTCTTTTTGCTCAGCATATTGAACAATGTAGTAATTGTAATTGGAGCTATAAATGTAAATTACTAGAGATGGCTAGAGAGTATAATATTAAAATTACAAAGTTTGATGACAGAAAAAAAGATTTTCCTACTTACCAGTTTGGTCCATCAGTGGTTTTTGATAGTTCAAAATGTATTGATTGTAAAAATTGTATTGCAATGTGTCAAAAGCAAGGAGTTGGTTTTCTTGATAATAAGGAAAAAAATGGATTTTTTTGCACGCTTCCTGGACAAAAAAAAGAATGTGTCTATTGCGGGCAATGCATAACCCATTGTCCTTCAGGTGCTTTTGAGGAAGTTAGTTCAATTGAAGATGTTGAAAAAGCGCTCTCAAAAGGTAATGTTATTTTTCAATTTGCGCCTGCGATAAGGAGCAGTGTTGGAGAGGAGTTTGGCTTGCCATACGGATCAATAACGACTGGTAAATTAGTTACCGCATTAAAAAAATTAGGAGCTAAAAAAGTTTTTGATGTTTCTTTTAGTGCTGATCTAACAACTATTGAAGAAGGAAAAGAACTAATTGAAAGATTGTCTGAAAACAAGAACCTTCCAATGTTTACATCTTGCTGTCCTTCTTGGGTTAGGTATGTTGAAGTTTATAAACCAGAATTAATTAAAAACTTAACTTCAGTAAGGTCACCTCATATAATACTAGGTGGGCTTATCAAAATGTCGGAAGACAATCCTATAGTTGTTTCAATTATGCCTTGTGTTTCTAAAAAATACGAAATTACTAGAGAAGAATTAAAAATTGATGGAGTTAAACCAGTTGATTATGTTTTAACTACTCGTGAGCTTGGAAGAATGATTAGAAAAAACAAAATTGATTTTAATCAATTAGAAGAAAGTAAGATTGATTATCCATATGGAGAAGCTACGGGTGCAGGAGTGATTTATGGTGCAACAGGGGGTGTGATGGAGTCAGCATTAAGAACAGTTTATGAAAAAATGACAGGAAAACGCTTGAGAGATATTAATTTAAAATCAGTCAGGGGACTAAAGGGAGCTAAGGAAGCAGAAATTAAAATAGGAAAAAGAAAAGTTAGAGTAGCAGTCGTTAATGGGCTTGGAAACATTGAAAATCTTGATTATAAGAAGTATGACTATGTTGAAGTAATGGCTTGCCCTGGGGGGTGCATCGGTGGCGGAGGTCAGCCAATACCAATAGATAATGAGATTAGAAAAAAAAGAGCAGAATCATTGTATATTATTGATAAAAAGAAAAAGATTAGATTGGCGCATGAAAGCCCTTTTGTAGAGAAGGTCTATGGCGAGCATCTTAAGAATAAAAAAATAATACATAAAATTTGTCATACAAAATATGGAAATAACAAAAACAAATAGCATTGCATTGTCTCAATTTATCGCACTTCTTGTTATTGCTTTTTTGGCACCATTCATTGGTAACCAATTTATAACCGGAACAATAGTTAATGCAACATTAATTTTATCTTTCTTTTTGCTGGGATATAGAAGTGCCATTCTTCTATGTTTCTTGCCTAGTGTGATTTCATTATCATTAGGATTTATGCCGATGGCAATTATGCTTCCATTTATTATGCTTGGAAATATTATTTTAGTTTCTTCTTTTAAATTAATTAAAAATTATTATTTAGCACTATTTTCTGGTGGAATATTAAAAGCATCGTTATTATTTTTAACTGCCAGTATTTTTATTAGCAACCCTGTTGTTTTATCAATGATGAGCTGGCCTCAATTGCTTACCGCTATTAGTGGAGGGGCATTAGCTTATTTAATAAAGAAAAAATTAGATTTTTAATCATTTTTTTGCTATATTGTAATTAATAATAATAAAATTAAAAAATATGACATTTGAAGAATATCAAACAAAAGCAAGGGAGACAGCAATTTATCCCAACAAAGATAATAATTTTATATACCCCACACTAGGATTAGTAGGTGAAGCAGGAGAGGTTGCTGAAAAAATGAAAAAAGTTTTAAGAGATAATGACGGTATCGTTTCTGAAGAAAAAAGAGAAGAAATTACAAAAGAATTAGGTGATGTCTTATGGTATATTGCTAACTTGTCAAAAGAATTAAATGTTTCTTTAGAAGATGTTGCACAAAAGAACATAGAAAAGCTTCAATCAAGACAACAAAGAAATGAGCTCCATGGTAGTGGTGATAATAGATAAATATGAATTTTTTTATGATAAATATTTTTGATAATTATGTTAAAAGAGTCAGCAGTAATTGGTGGATAGTTTTTGTTACTGGATTAGTAGCAGTCGCCCTTGGATTGTCTTTTATAATCTGGCCATTAGAAGCAGTTAAGGTTTTGGTTTACTTTATCGGTTTTATAATTATTATTGTTGGACTGGGCTATATTAAAAATAGCTTTAAGATCAAAAAGGCATCAGATAACTATGAAAGAATTAAAAAAGACATCAAGTCAAAACTTGATTGAGGTTATAAAATTTAATAAAGAGCGGGAGCCATTTTCAAATAGTAAGGTTTATAATTCTGCACTAAGGGCAGGAGCTTCTTTTTCTTTAGCAAAGCAAATTTCTTTAGAGATTGAAAAAGAGATCTATGATGGAATTCAGACAGCAGAAATATTTAAAAAGGTGAAAGAGAAATTAAGAGAAAAAGATATTCAACTCTCAATGAGGTTTTCTTTAAAAGAGGGAATTAGGCGTCTTGGTCCCGAAGGTTTTTTGTTTGAAGATTTTACTAAAAAAATACTTTCTAATTATTGCTTAACAATCAAAGAAGGAAATATCGTTTCTGGAAAATGTGGTCGCTATGAAATTGATTTTTTAGCAGAAAATAATAGTCATTTTTTTATTGGAGAGTGTAAGTATAGAAATAGGCATAATTCTAGGATAGATATCAATGTCTCTCTTAAGAGCTTTGCTATCTTAGAAGATATTGAAAGGGGAAACACTTTTCCTAATAAAAAATTAAAATCTTTTATTGTTACAAACACTAAGTTTACCAAAGATGCGATAAAATATTCTAATTGTAAGGGTATTAAATTATTGGGCTGGAAATATCCTCTTAAAAGAGGACTAGAAAGATTGATTGAAGAAAAAAAGTTGTATCCTGTTACAATTTTGCCAGCGTTGACAAAACATATATTTAATATATTTCAAAAAGAAGGGATATTGCTAGCTAGGGAAGTTCTTAATATTGATATTGATAAATTTTCAAAATCGGCTAGTATATCAAAAGCAAATTTAGAAGAAATTAAAAATCAGGCAGACATTTTAATAAATAAAAGATAATGGCATTACAGATAGGAATTGTTGGTTTTCCCAATGTTGGAAAATCAACCTTATTTCAATTAATTACTAAAAAGCAAGTGGACATTGCTAATTATCCATTTTGCACAATTGATCCAAATGTTGGGGTTACTTGTGTTCCCGATTCAAGGGTGGAAAAATTAGCTAATCTTACAAAATCAGCAAAGAAAATATATGCAACTATTGAATTTGTTGATATAGCAGGTCTTGTTGAGGGAGCAAGTAAGGGCGAGGGGCTGGGAAATAAGTTTCTAGCTAATATTAGAGAGACGGACGCAATTGTCTATGTTCTTCGTTGTTTCAAAAATGAAAATGTAATTAAAACAAGAGATGACTTAGATGTTTTGAAAGACAAAGAAATTTTAGATATGGAGATGATATTAAAAGATATTGAAACGATAGAAAAGCGATTAACTTCTCTTGAGAAAGAAATTAGAGCAAATAAAAAAGAAGCAGTTAAGGAATCAGAGGTTCTTAAAAAGGTCTATGAATTATTAAAAGACGGAAAAATAATATCGGATATTTCCTTGAGTGAGGAAGAAAAGAAAATAGTTGATAGTTATCAATTACTATCATCAAAGCCAAGATTATATCTATTAAATGGAGAGCAAAAAGATGTTTCTTCTAATGTTTTAGAATATTTCAAAGATAAGGCACATATTTTTATGGATATATTAACAGAAGCTGAAAGTGGTGAATTGTCCGAAGATGAACAAAAGGAGTTAGGAATAGAGCCAAAATTAAATGAATTAATTAAAGAGGCATATAGTTTACTTGGTTTAATCAATTTTTTTACAACAGGAAGTGATGAAACGAGAGCATGGACTATCAAGGGTGGGTCATCTGCTCCACAGGCGGGCAGTGCAATTCACAGTGACTTTGAAGATAAGTTTATTAGAGCAGAAGTTATTAATTGGAAGGATTTGATTGATTGTAATGGTTTTGCCAAAGCCAGAGAAAAAGGTATGATTAGGACGGAAGGAAAAGAATATATTGTTAAAGATGGTGATGTAATTGAATTTAAGATATGAAATATGATGTTGTTATAATTGGAGGTGGTCCTGCGGGAATGATGTCTGCAATTAGTGCATCTTCTTTAGGTGCGAAAGTGTTATTAATAGAGAAGAATGATAAGTTGGGTAATAAATTACTTTTAACTGGTGGAGGGAGATGCAACTTAACTTGCATTGAGAAAAATAATAAAGATTTTTGTAGTAAGTTTGGTAAAAATGGTGATTTTCTTTTGTCATCATTTTCTATATTCAACTTTCAAAAAACAATTGAATTTTTTGAAGATGTCGGAATTAAAAAAGAGGGGAATAAGATATATCCAGGAAGTGAAAACTCAAAAGATGTTTTGAAGTTTTTATTATCTAAGTTGAAAGAAAATAAAGTTAAAATATTAACATCTTCTCCTGTTTTAGAAATTAAAAGAGAAGGTGGCAGGATTAAATCAGTAGTATTGATTAATGGAGAGGCAATAGAGGGTAAAAACTATATTATTTGCACAGGAGGGAAGTCATATAGTGTTACTGGGTCTTCGGGAGACGCTTTTGCTTGGGATATTGGGCACACTATTACTGAATTAAAACCAGCGCTAACACCCATTGAGATAAAAGAAAAGTGGACAAAATCACTACAAGGAATATCTCTAAAAGATATTTGTATTATTGTGAACAAGAAAAAATATTATGGCGATCTATTATTTACTCATTTTGGATTAAGTGGGCCGATGATTCTTAATATAAGTAAAAACATCAAACCAAAAGATGTAATAATTTTAGATTTGTTTCCCAATAAAAATAAAGAAGAACTTGATAAATATTTTCAAAAAATATTTGATAAGAAGAAAAACAAATTTGTTTCTACATTTTTATCAGAGTTTATGCCTGAAAAATTAATTCCATTTATTCTTAATTTTAGCAGTATCCCCAAGGCAAGAAAAATAAACAACCTTACAAAGGAAGAAAGATTAAGATTAATAAGGGCTGTTAAAGAAATAGAATTTAATGTTGTTGGATTGCTAGGATTTGATAAGGCAATGGTTACTTCGGGAGGAATTTCTCTCAAAGAAGTTAATTCAAAAACAATGAAATCAAAAATAATTAATAATTTATATTTCGCCGGCGAGGTTCTTGATATAGATGGACCTTCTGGAGGATATAATCTTCAGGCTTGTTGGACTACGGGATATATCGCTGGAATTAATGCAACTAAAAATGACTAACAAATACATATTTTCATTTTTCTTATTTCTCTTGCCATTGTTTTTGATTACCCAAACAAGTTTGGTTAACACCCTCTTTGTTGTTGTTTTTGCATTTTCTCTTTTGTTATTTAGCTTTTTTAAGCCACAGAAGATAATTTATAACAAATTTGTATTATTATTTTTCTCTTGCTTCCTTCTTTCGTTTATCTTTTCAAAAAATATATTTCTAAGCTTATGGGGTAGGGGAGGAGAATCACTTTTCGCTTTTATTTCTATTTTTGTTATTTTTTCTTACTTTAAAAAAGAAGATTTTGGAGAAATATTTAAATTTTTTGTTTTAGGCAACATAATTGCAGTTGTTTATTTTTTCATTCAATCTTTTATTGGCAACGAAGTATTAAACATTAGTCAATTATCAATAATAACCGCATTGTCTTTATTATTTTTAATTCCTAATCATAGAGATAAGAGAATTATTGCACCAATAATATTATTTTTTATATTTTTATTTTTTGTTGATGTAAAAATAGCTTGGTTTATTTTATCTATTGGAGCATTTTTAATCTTTTATAAAGATCTTATTAATTTTAATTTTGAAATTAAAAAAACAATACCGATTCTATTAATGCTAATTACTTTTCTAGTATGTTTTTTAATTCCAATTCCACTAAAAGAAACTAAAGAAGTTGGAAATATTTCTTACAGTCAAAGCATTTCTATTGCTAAGGGTAGCTTAACAGAGAGTGCAAAGAATTTATTTATTGGCTCGGGACCGTCAACTTATCATTATCAGTTTTCTTTATATAAAGACAAAGAAATTAACTTAACTAATCCTTACTTAGTTGCTCGCGAGGGGTCAAGCATGATTTTCACTTTTGTTGTGACGCTGGGTCTCTTGGGGGCTATTTCCTTATTAATTCTTCTTTCTCTTTTCTACTTTAAGGGATTTAAAAATTTCTTGAAAGAAGATGATGTTATTTTCCCAATGGCATTTTCTTTTTCTCTATTGTTTTTCTTCGGGACAATAGATATATTTATAATATTAATATTTTTTATATTATTTAATTCTTGGATTAAAGAAAGAAAAGAAATTAGAATAGATAAGATAATGATTGTGGCGTTATTAATTATATTTGTTTTTGCTGGTTTTAATTATTATAATTATATTAAAGCAGACAACCATTATAATCGCTCATTAGATTATTTTTTGTCAGGTGAATTATTGGGAAAATCAATAAATGAAATGGAAAAATCAATTCAATCTTTTGAGATTAGTGATTATTATATTGCATTATCAAAATTATATTTATTAAATGCAAGCCAGTACTTTGAGGAAAGATGGGTAACTCAAGAAAAAATTAATGAACAGAGAAATATGATTGAAGAAAATATAATTCTTTCAGAAAAGTACGCTAAAAGAGCCATAGAGATTGATAAGAATAATTTTCAAGCGTGGCAAAAATTAGGATTTCTTTATGAAAATATTAATTTCCTAAAAGAAGAAAAAACAGAGGACATTATTTACAACTATCAAGAAGCGAAAAAATTAGCACCACAGAATTATGATATTTATTATGCGCTAGGCAGAGTATTTGAAGAAAGTGGAGAAAAAGAATTAGCCCTAGAGGAATATAAAAAAGCACTAGACTTAAATCCAAACGATGATGAATTATTTAATAAGATAAACTTATGGAAGGACTAAAAGAAAATGTTTTATTGTCAAAATATTCTACTTTTAGAATTGGCGGACCTGCAAAATATTTAATTGAGGTAAACAATCCAAAAGATCTTAAAAGAGCAATTGAAAAAGCACTAGAATTAGAATTAAAGTTTATAGTAATTGGCGGAGGAAGCAATATTCTCTTTTCAAGCAAGGGCTATGATGGCATGGTGATTGTTTTTAATTTGAGTAATGAATTTTTAATTGACGATAACTTAATAGAAACTAGCGCAAGCATCCCTCTTAATTATCTAGTTAATAAGTTAGATAGCTATACTGGATTAGAGTGGGCGGTTGGCATACCTGGAACTCTTGCAGGAGCAATCAATGGTAATGCAGGGGCTTTTGGTGGAGAAATATCTAATTTAATAAAAAAAGTTAAAGCGCTAGAAGTAAAAGATAAAACAATCATAGAAAGGGAATTTTCTAAAGAAGATTGTAATTTTGGATATAGAAATAGTATTTTTAAAAACAATCCTAATTTAATTATCGCTTCTGCCATTCTAGAATTAAAAAAAGGAAATACGGAAGATATTAAAGATGAAATTAGAAATAATCTAAGTAAAAGAATATTAAAACAACCAAAAGGATTTTCAATTGGATCTATTTTTAAAAACGGAGACAATTTTTCTGCCGGTGAATTAATTGAAAAAGCAGGACTAAAGGGGTCTCAGATTGGTGAGGCAAAAATATCTGAAGATCATGCAAATTTTATTATTAATTTGGGTAGTGCAACTTCCGATGATGTTTTGTCGTTGATAAAAATTATTAAAAAAGAAGTAGAAGAAAAATTTTTAATTAAACTTGAAGAAGAAATAAAAATTTTTTAGAAAAAACTATTGACAAATTTTTTTATAAAGAGGAAAATATATATAGAAAGTGAAAATAATTTATAAGAAGAAAAGGTCGATTAATAAAGCTTAACTTTTTCTAAAAAAATGGCAGTAAAAAAAGCTGCAGCTAAAAAGGCTCCTGCAAAAAAGAAACCAGCTGCAAAAAAAGTAGCAAAGAAAAAAGTAGCAAAAAAACCAGCTACAAAAAAAGTAGTAAAGAAGAAAGTAGCAAAAAAACCAGCTACAAAAAAAGTAGCAAAGAAGAAAGCTCCAGCAAAGAAGAAAAAATAATTTCTACTAAAACAGCTCATTAAGAGTTGTTTTAGTTATAATGATAAAAAATATGGAAATAAAGATAAAAGCAACCAATTTAGAATTAACAGAATATTTAAAAAAACTAGTTGATCAAAAAATAAAAAAAATTGGAAAGTTGTTGCCAGAAAATCCTGATTTGATTATTGAAGTTGAGCTTGATAAAACAACTAAACATCATTCAAAAGGAGACATCTTTAGAGCAGAGGCTCAAGTTCAGGTTCCTGGGGGCAAAATGTTAAGAGCAGAATCAAGCAGAGAAAATTTTCGTTTATCACTAAACGATGTTAAAGAACAATTGATGCTTCAAGTAAAAAAGTATAAAGATAAGAATTCTATTGAGAAAAGAAGGGGCCTTTGACCTTTTTTGATTATTGATATAGTATTATACTATGTCATTTTTAGAGAGATTTTTTGGCAATGCCAATGAAAAATATATTAAAAGTTTAGATTCGGTAATTCAAAAGATTAATTCTCTTGAGGCTGATTTTGCTAATCTTTCTTTAGATGAAATTAAAGAAAAAATAAAAGAACTTAAAGAAAGGTTATCAAACGGCGAGTCACTTGATGATGTTTTAGAAGAATCATTTGCTTTAACTAGAGAGGCAGGAAAAAGGACATTAAATCAAAGACATTTTGATTGTCAGTTGATTGGTGGAATAGTTTTACATCAAGGGAAAATCGCTGAAATGAGAACAGGTGAAGGTAAGACATTAACAGCAACTCTGCCATTAGCATTAAATGCTTTATCAGGAAAAGGTTGCCATTTGGTTACCGTTAACGATTATCTTTCAAGAAGAGATGCTGTTTGGATGGGTCAAATATATGATGCACTAGGGCTTAGTGTTGCCTGTGTTAACCACGATCAGTCATTTATATATGATCCTAACTACAAAAAAGAAGAAGATGATAAGAAGAGAGATGAGCTGGGAGGATTTTTAGTTGTTGAGGATTTTCTTAGGCCTTGCACAAGAAAAGAAGCATATAGTGCAGATATTACTTACGGAACAAACAATGAGTTTGGGTTTGATTATCTTAAAGATAATATGGTTTATGATTTAAAAAGCAAATCTCAAAGAGGGTTTAATTTTGCCATAGTTGACGAAGTTGATTCTATACTAATTGATGAAGCAAGGACTCCATTGATTGTTTCCGCACCCGACGAAGAGAGTTCAAAATGGTACGGGGAGTTTTCAAGAATTATTCCTAAATTAAAAAAAGATGAAGATTTTGAAATTGATGAAAAGTTTAGAGCAGTAACATTGACTGAAAAAGGAATAGACAGAGTGGAGAGTATTTTAGCGATGGGCAATATTTATGACGAAAGGGGTTCAAAATATTTGCATCACTTAGAGCAGGCGCTAAAAGCAGAAATTCTTTTTAAGAAAGAAAAGGATTATGTTATTAAAAATGGAGAAATTATAATCATTGATCAATTTACAGGAAGAATGATGCCTGGAAGAAGGTGGTCGGGTGGTCTTCATCAAGCAGTTGAAGCTAAAGAAGGCGTTAGAGTGATGCCCGAATCAATAACGCTAGCTTCTGTTACTTTTCAAAATTACTTTAGAATGTATGATAAGCTTTCTGGAATGACAGGAACAGCAGAAACATCTGCTGAAGAATTTGATAAAGTATATGGTCTTGAAGTAATTGTAATTCCAACAAACAAAGAAATTGTAAGGAAGGATTTGCCAGACAAGGTTTATAAAACAGAAGAAGCAAAGTTTAGGGCAGTTGTTAATGAGGTAAAAGAGAAATACAAAAAAGGACAGCCGGTCTTAGTTGGCACCACATCAATTGATAAAAATGAATATTTAGGGGCATTGCTAGGTAGGGAGGGTGTGCCTCATAAAGTATTAAACGCTAAGCATCATGAGCAAGAAGGTGAGATTATTGCTCAAGCAGGTAAAAAGGGAGCAGTTACGATTGCTACTAATATGGCTGGTCGTGGAGTTGATATTTATTTAGGGGGAATTCCATCAACACCAGAAGAAAACCAAGAAGTTAAAGATTTGGGCGGGCTTTGCGTTATAGGAACAGAGAGACACGAGGCAAGAAGAATTGATAACCAATTAAGAGGTAGGGCAGGAAGACAAGGTGATCCAGGAGAAACACAGTTTTTCGTTTCTCTAGAAGATGATGTTATTAGGATATTTGGTGGAGATAAAATTAAGGGACTGATGGATAGATTTAATATTGATGAGGATACGCCAATTGAAAACGGAATGATTTCAAGAAGTATTGAATCGGCTCAGAGTAAGATTGAGGGATTTAATTTTGATTCAAGAAAACACGTTTTAGATTATGATGATGTTTTAAATAAACAGAGGGACACAATTTATAGAAAAAGAGATGAATTGTTAGAAAAAGAAAATTTAAGAGATACAATTATTCCACTACTTTCTAAATATGGATATAGTGAAGATGATTACAATAAAAAAGAGGAAGAGGTTGGCAAAGACAACATGCGTCAGATTGAAAAGATAGCTGGAATTAGAGCAATTGATTCTATATGGATTGAGCATTTAGAAAATATGGAGAGCTTAAAGGATTCTGTGAGGTTAAGAGCATACGGACAAAGAGATCCGTTGATTGAGTACAAAAAAGAGGCACATATATTATTTAGAGAATTACTAGAAAATTGTGAACATAATATGGTTGAAGCGATTATGAAGGCAACGATTAATATTCAGCCACCCTCTAAACTAGAAGAATATTCTACACCAAAAAATAAGACAGGGATAAATAGAAATGATCCATGTCCTTGTGGTAGTGGAAAGAAATATAAGAAGTGTTGTGGGAAATAGCTTTGACAAAACCCCTGCAATAGTATAATCTATTCAATGTAATAAGCATTCTGCTTTTGAGCAGATTTTTTAATTTATGGAAATAAGAAACATTGCAATTATAGCACATGTAGACCACGGCAAGACCTCATTGACTGATTCTTTGATGAAACAATCAGGAGCAGTTGAGGAGAGTTTTACTATGGATACAAACGAACTAGAAAGAGAAAGAGGAATTACCATATATTCTAAGAATACTTCAATTTTCTATAAAGATACAAAAATTAATATAGTTGATACTCCGGGCCATGCTGATTTTAGTTCTGAAGTTGAGAGAGTTTTAAGATCAATTGATTCCGTGTTATTAGTTGTTGACGCTCAAGAAGGTCCAATGCCTCAAACAAAATTTGTTTTGAAAAAATCATTAGAATTAGGATTAAAGCCGATTGTTGTGATTAATAAGATTGACAAACCAGCCGCTAGGCCAGACGATGTTAAGGAAATGGTTTACGAATTATTTTTAGATTTAGGAGCTAATGATGAACAGCTTGATTTTGAAGTTATTTATGCAAACGGAAGAGATGGTATCGCTAAAAGGAAAATAGAAGATGATTCTAATAATTTAGAGCCACTTTTAGATTTAGTTTTAGAAAAAGTTATTCCTGCATCATCAGAAGAATTGACAAAAAAAGAATTAAGAGCGCAACCATTTAATTTAGGTTATGATAATTTCTTGGGAAGATTAGCGATTTGTAGAATATATGAAGGAAAGATTAGAAAGGCAGATGATGTTTTTGTTAAGGGCCTTGATGGACAATTAAGAAAGGGCAAGATCGTTAAAATGTTTACTTTTCATGGTTTAGAAAAAGTAGAGCTAGATGAGGCGATTGCAGGAGACATTATTGTTGTTGCAGGAATACCCGATATATTTATTGGTGAAACAATTTGTCTTAATCCAGAAGTAGAATCACTTCCAATTATTCACATAGATGAACCAACAATTTCACTTAACTTTTTAGTTAATAATTCTCCTTTCGCTGGCAAGGACGGTAAGTTTGTTACTAATAGACAAATTAAAGAAAGATTAGAAAAAGAAACCGAAGTTAATGTTGGTCTTAAGATAGATTTTTCATCAACTGAATATTATAAAGTTAATGGAAGAGGAGAGCTTCATATCGCAGTGTTATTAGAAAAAATGAGACGCGAAGGTTATGAATTACAAATTTCTCAACCACAGGTAATTTTTAAAGAAGAAAATGGAGAAAAATTAGAGCCATACGAAGAAGTGATTATTGATATCCCTGGTGATATGTCAGGAGTAGTAATTGAAAAACTATCTAAGAGAAAGGGAATAATGACAGAGATGAAGCCAGATACAAATCACACAAGAATAGTTTTTGAAATACCAACAAGGGGGCTATTAGGATACAAGTCAGAATTTGTTGTAGATACTCGTGGAGAAGGGATATTAGCAAGCAGGGTTATTGGTTTTAAGAAATATGCAGGAGAAATTGAAAAAAGAAATGTTGGCTCAATGGTTTCTATGGCAACAGGTAAATCATCAGGATTCTCATTATTTAATTTACAAGAAAGAGGAGTTTTATACATTGGCCATGCAGAAGATATTTATGAAGGAATGGTTATAGGTAATGTTTCCAAAGGCAATGATTTAGCAGTTAATCCAACTAAAGGAAAAGAGCTCTCTAATATGAGGTCTTCTGGGGCTGACGAAGCAATTAAACTTACTCCACCAGATATTTTGAATATTGAAAAAGGAATGAGTATTATGAGTGAAGATGAGTATTTAGAAATTACTCCTAATTTTGTTCGTTTAAGAAAGCAATATTTAACTGAGATTGAAAGAACAAGACAAAAAAGAAAGCAGTAATTATAATTTACTAAAAGTTACATTATTTTCTCCGAGTTCTGCCCATATCTTTTCTACACTCATATCACCAAATTTTTCTTTAATTATTGATTCTATTTTAAGCAAGTCGTTGACTTGTTTTTGTTTTTCTTCCTCAGGGTTATTGAATTGATAAGAATTCTTATATGCCCCACAATCACTATGGTGAATTAAAACCACCTTAGATGAGTGATGCAAGCTATGTGATATTTCAATTTGCTTTAATAAGTAAGAATTACCATCGGCAATTTCTTTACTTGATCCTGCAACAGAGACAATATCACAATCTCCGTAAGTATTTTTTATAAAGTCATTTGTTTCGTTGATTAATCTAAAATCAATACAATGAAATACAATATTTTGACAATCGTGCTTGTTCATAATTTTAAATTAAATAATTATATATTCCTAAAAAATGTGTAATTGTTCCTAAAAGAACAAATATATGGAAAATTTCATGGAAGCCGAACCCTTTAATAATGTTTGGTTTTTTTATAGCATATATTACTGCTCCTATGCTATAGAACAGTCCGCCCACCAAAAGATATATTATTGGTGGCAACCCAATTGATAAATAAAGTGGATAAATTATTGCCATAGAAAGCCATCCCATCAAGACATATAAAAAAGTAGCAAACCATCTTGGTACCTTTGTCCAAAAAGCTTTGAAAAAAACTGTACCAATTCCTAAAATAGCAAGTGTCCATATTACAATCATTGATACTGCTCCCCATAGTCCATCAAGAGCAATAAGACAAAGAGGAGTATATGTTCCTGCAATAAGAATATAAATCATTGCGTGGTCTATTTTTCTAAATAAGTCAACCTCTTCTGGAGAATGGCCAAAAAGATGATATATGCTACTTGAGGCATAAAGCAAAATCATACTTATTCCGAATATAAGAAAAGCAATTACTTGAGTTAAATTACTTGAAAATAAAACTAAAATAATAGTTCCTATAATAGAAAGAATGAGTCCTAACAAGTGACTAAAGCCAGAGAATGGATCTTTAATTTTCATATACTATATGTTACACTATTTTTAGTGATGTGTCATGTGGTTATTTAAAAAGAAAACTGCCAAGATGATTGTAGAGGCAATTGAGTTCCTTGATTATTCTCCTAAAGCGAGAGTTGTTATAGGTCCTAATTGTTCTCTGGGGGCGACTTATGAAAACTATCACTACATCGTAGCAAACGATGACTACAATGATTTGGTAGGCAGATCCGAGTTTGTCATAAAGCAATCAGCAAGAGCTGTTCGCTTTAGGGCAATTCAGGATATGGGAATTCAGACATTCTTTGACTTAGAAGTAAATGAATGTTTCAAAAAAAATATCAGCAATTACCTTGAATTTTATCAAGACAAAAATGTTGCTGATGCTCAAATCGTTGGTGAAGTTTCAGCAATGCTTTATCTTGAGAGCTATCCAATAGAAGAAATTAAAGAAATGATTCTAATGGACGCTTCAGAGATTAGGCAAAAGTATATGGGATAGAAATATCCTTTTTTTTTGTGCTATAACATTTTCAGCAGAGGGCTATTGATGTTAAAAAGATTTATACGCAAACTATTTGAAAGAATAGAACCGGTCAATGAAAATGCTGAAAAAATCAGGAAAATTTTATCAGCGCTTGACTATGAACCGAAATTGGAAATTATGGCTTTTGATATGCCAACAAGCAAATTGATTATGCTTGGCGACGGTAGATCAATTGGGCCTAGAAACCCTACTTATTACATCATTAATTCTTCTCATGAAGATTTAATGAATATGCCGATATCGTTAATGGTGAGGTATTGCGCAAGAGCAGTAAGATGCAGGAGGCAGAGTGGAGAAAATAAACTTGAGACATTTATTGATGTTTATCCAAGAGTAAGCGCAGATCTCAAAGAGATAATTTCTTTTATGTCCTTTAATACATGGGGGAACTACGATGCTGACGCTCAAATCGTTGCACTCATTGCCGAGCATCTTTATCGAGAAGACCGTCCCTTAGAGGATGTTGCGAAAATGATTTTGATGGATGCATCACAAATCACTGAAGATTTTGAAATAAGGTAAAACACCTTATTTTTTTATACCGTAGCTTTCCTTTAGAGATTGTATTCTATTGTATGACTGGTTAATTTGTTCTTCTGATATTAGGCCTTCTTTAACAGCATTAAAAATTGCATCAACTGCCTTGTGTGGAATTAATTCGTCATATTCTTCTAATCCATTATTAGACAAAATTAGAAGGTCGCATCCAGCATTAATTGCCATAATCAACCCTTCTTCAAACCCGTAATGATCAACGATCGCACCCATATTCATATCATCTGAAACAATTACACCATTAAAACCAAGTTCTTCTCTTAGTATATTTTGAACAAATAATGGAGAAAGAGTTGCAGGATAATTTTCATCAATGTTTTGGTTCATTATATGGGCAGTCATTACCATATCATTATATCCATTTTCAATTAATAACTTATATGGCAATAATTCTTCTTCTTTGTATGTGTTAGTTATATCAACCATTCCTAAGTGAGAATCGTCTTCTGAGCTACCATGACCAGGAAAATGCTTTATTGCTGTAACAATATTGCTTTGGTGAAGTCCTTCAATAAAAGCACTTGCATGATTATATACATCTTCAGCATTATCACTAAAAGATCTTTCTAAGTATCCAATAACAGGATTATCTGGATTAATATTAATATCAACTACAGGAGCAAAGTTTAAGTTAAAACCTAATTCATTTAATTGTTGTCCTAGAAAAATGCCATGATTTTTTGTTTCTTCAGGAGATTCTTTCCCCATCTTTTGAGCAGATGGAATATTTACAAAGCCGTACTTTTCTTTTAGGCGATTAACATAACCACCCTCAGCATCAACTGCTATAAAAATATCACCCCTTGCTTGCTTTAAGTCAGATATTAATTTTTTTGTTTGATCGGGATTATTTATATTTCTTTCAATTTCTCCACTTGAAGGAACATCTCTATCAAATAAAATTAATCCACCAAGATTTAAATCTTCCAATGCTTGAGTAATATATGGATTAGCGTTTGTCCCTCTAAATCCAATGATTAACATTTGCTCAATTTTATTTTTTAGCTTTGCTTCTTCATTATTATTTATAACTTCTTGATTATTATCTTTAATCAATAAAAAGATTCCTAGAGCAATTATTAGTATTATTATTATTTTTTTCATAGCATTATTGTATCACAACCATTGACATTTATCTATAATTAAACTAGGATACCACTAACACTCTAAGTGCGTGCTCTCAAAAGAGTAGGTCGTTAAAAAATTATTTATTAAAAGAAACAATGGAAAAGAAATTATACGTAGGAAATCTTCCTTACACTGTTACTGATGAATCTCTTAAAGATCTATTTTCAGAAGCTGGCGAAGTATCATCAGCATCTATCATTATAGACAAGTTTTCAAAGAGATCAAAAGGTTTTGGTTTTGTAGAAATGTCTTCAGAAGAAGACGCTCAAAAAGCTAAAGACATGTTCAGCGGAAAAGAAGTTGAAGGAAGAAAATTAATCGTTGACGAAGCTAGACCAATGAAGGAAAACGACTTCAGAGGTGAGTAATAGTTAACTCAAGAGGAGCCCCTACTCGGGGCTCTTTTTTTGTGCTATAATATTAAGCTATGAAGTTCAAACTGGAAACATCTTTAAGGCCCAAGGGAGATCAGCCAAGCGCAATTGAAAAATTATCACTAGGTGGTGCCAAGGGTAAGCAAACATTACTAGGGGTCACGGGATCAGGAAAAACTTTTACTATTGCAAATGTTATTAACAAAATACAAAAGCCAACTCTTGTAATATCTCATAATAAAACACTGGCAGCTCAATTGTGTAATGAGTTTAGAGAATTCTTTCCTCATAATGCAGTAGAATATTTTGTTAGTTATTATGATTATTATCAGCCAGAAACATATATGGTCAACACTGATACATATATTGAAAAAGAAGCACAAATTAATCAAGAAATTGATCGTCTTCGCCATGCCTCTACACAATCATTGTTAACTAGAAAAGATGTTATTATTGTTTCTTCAGTTTCTTGTATATATGGATTGGGTTCCCCCGAGGAGTATAAAAATACATTGTTTGAATTAAGAGTTAATCAAAAGATTGATAGAAAGGAAGTTGCTAGTAAATTAATTGATATGCAGTTTGAAAGAGTGAAAGATGATTTAAGAATGGGAACTTTTAGGTTGCGAGGGCAAACACTAGAGATAATGCCAGTGAACAAGAGGATTATATATAGGATAGACATAGGAGACAAGATAAATCTAATTGAGACGATTGATTCAATTAGAAGAAATGTTATTGAAGAAAACAAAATTATTTATATTTTTCCCTCAAAACATTATGTTATTAGCGAGCAAAGGAGAAAAGAAGCTATTGAAGAGATAAGGAGTGATTTAGTAAAAAGGTTATCTTTTTTTGAAAAAGCTTCAAAGAAATTAGAATATGAAAGATTGAAAAAGAGAGTTAACTATGATTTAGAGATGATTGAAAATATTGGATACTGCCAAGGTATAGAGAACTATTCAAGGCATTTTGATGGAAGATCATCAGGAGAACCACCTTTTACATTAATAGATTATTTCAAAGAAGCTGACAAAGATTTTTTAACCGTGATAGATGAATCACATGTGACGATTCCTCAAATAGGAAGTATGTATGAGGGGGACAAATCAAGAAAGAGAGCCTTGATTGATCATGGATTTAGATTAGAAAGCGCATATGACAATAGGCCATTAAAATATGATGAGTTTGAAAAAATGACAGATAACATTATATATGTTTCAGCTACGCCGAAAGATTTTGAACTTAATAAAAGCAAAAAGGTTGTTGAGCAGATTGTTAGACCAACTGGACTAATTGATCCCGAAGTAATAATCAAGCCAATTAATGGCAAGGTTTCTCAGGTTGATGATTTAATTATAAATATTATTGAGCAAGTTACAAAAAAAGAAAAAACCTTAGTGACTACTTTAACAAAAAGAATGGCCGAAGATCTAACAGGATACTTAGAACAGAGAAAAATTAAAGTAAAATATATTCATAGTGACATCAAAACATTAGAGAGAATTGAAATTATTGCAGAATTAAGAAAAGGATTAATTGATGTAATTGTAGGAGTTAATTTATTAAGAGAGGGACTAGATATTCCAGAAGTATCTTTAGTGGCAATTCTTGATGCAGACAAAGAAGGATTTTTAAGAAATGAGACAAGTTTGATTCAGACAATTGGAAGAGCCGCGAGAAATGTAAACGGTAGAGTAATTCTTTATGCTGATAAAAATACTAAATCAATTGATAATGCAATTAGGGAAACTAACAGGAGAAGAAAAATCCAATTAAAGTATAATAAGGATAATAATATTACACCAAAAACAATTGAAAAAAGTATTAAAAATATATTAGAAGATTTTGGAATTGAGAGCAAAAGAAAAAAAACATTAGAAATTGAAATGGTGGGTAACGATATTAGAGAAACAATAAAAGAGAAAAAAGAAAAAATGAAAGAGGCCGCTGAGAAATTAGAATTTGAATTGGCATTAATTTTAAGAGAAGAGATTTTAATTTTAGAAAAAAAATATGCAAGAGAAAATAATAATAAAAGGAGCAAGAGAGCATAATTTAAAAAATATATCTCTTGAGATGCCCAGAAACAAAATGATTGTTTTTACGGGGCTATCTGGCTCAGGGAAAACGAGCTTAGCTTTTGATACTATTTTTGCAGAAGGGCAAAGAAGGTATATTGAGTCCCTTTCTTCTTACGCAAGGCAATTTTTAGGTGGCATGAGTAAGCCCGATGTTGATGAAATTGAAGGATTGTCTCCAGCTATATCAATTAGTCAAAAAGCACATAGCAGTAATCCTCGTTCAACAGTGGCAACAATTACAGAAATATATGACTACCTAAGAGTTTTATTTGCTAGAATTGGAAAACCATTTTGTCCTAATTGTGGAATTGAAATTGAAAAAGTAACTGACGATGAGATCTTTAGAAGAACTAAAGCAATGATACCTCAAAAGGGAGAGCTAGTTATTTTGTCGCCCGTTGTAAGGGGCAGAAAAGGAGAGTATTATCAAATGCTTCAAGATCTCTATGAGTCAGGATTTAGTAGTGTTAGAATTGATGGAAAAGAAAAATCACTAAAACAAAAAATATTATTAAAAAAAGAAGTTAAGCATAATATAGAAATAGTGATTGATAAAATAACTTATTCTAAGATTGATGATGATTTTGATTTTAGATTAAGTGAAGCGATAGAAACAGCAATAGATATGTCTGATGGATTATGCACCATTATTTTTCCTAACAAAGAAGAGCAAATATTTAGCACTCAATATTCATGCCCAAAGTGTGGTTTTAGTTTTCCAGAAATTGAGCCCCGTTTATTTAGTTTTAATAGTCCATATGGATATTGCGAAGCTTGTAATGGTTTAGGAGTTGAAAATATTTATAGCTCAATTCCTTGTAGTGTTTGCGATGGTAAGAGATTAAATCAAAATGCATTAAGCATTAAAGTGGGAGATAAAAATATATGGGAGACAACTGATATGACAATTGATAAGGCATTAGATTTTTTTAATAATTTAAAGATTAGTAAAAAAGAGCAAGAAATTGCCGATGTAATTTTAAAAGAAATTATTAATAGATTACAATTTTTAATTGATGTTGGTCTTCACTATATTAAATTAAATAGAAAATCAGGAACTCTATCAGGTGGTGAAGCTCAAAGAATCAGACTTGCTTCTCAAGTTGGAACAAAGTTAGTCGGCGCCCTTTATGTTCTAGATGAACCAACAATAGGCCTTCATCAAAGAGATAATGAATTGCTTATTAAAACAATGAGAAGCTTGTGTGATATGGGCAACACGATAATTATCGTTGAGCATGATGAAGATACAATACTAGCCAGTGATTGGATTGTTGATTTTGGTCCAAGGGCAGGAAAAAATGGTGGTCAAATTATGTTTAATGGTGAAGTCAAAGAAATATTAAAAGGAGAAAAAAAATCTTTGACTGGAAAATATTTAAGAAGGGAGGAGGTAATTACAATCCCTAACAAAAGAAGAATTGTTTCAAAAACAACTCCTCAATTAAAAATCATTGGTGCTTCTGAGAATAATTTAAAAAATGTAAACACAAGCATTCCTTTGGGGAAATTAGTTTGCCTTACAGGGGTTTCGGGATCAGGCAAGTCAACTTTAATGAATGATATTGTTTATAACTATGTTACGGGTAAATTAAATCACTTTAAAAGAGATATTAAAGTAAAGGAAATTAAAAATATTGAATATATTGATAGAATAATTAAGATGGATCAGTCAATGATTGGTAAGTCGCCTCGTTCTAATCCAGCAACTTATACTAAGGCCTATGATGAAATTAGAAATCTTTTTGCTATGACTCCAGAGGCGAGAATGAAGGGCTATAAGTCAGGTAGATTTAGTTTTAATGTTGCAGGAGGGCGATGTGAAAATTGCCAAGGCAGGGGTACAATGGAAATTGAAATGCACTTTTTGCCTAATGTAGAAATAATGTGTGATTTTTGTAAGGGTAAGAGGTTTAATAAGGAGACGCTCGCAGTTCATTATAAAAATAAAAATATCGCAGAGGTTTTAGAAATGACAATAGAAGAAGCAGAAAAGTTTTTTAAAGATATTCCTTCAATTAACGACAAGTTAAAAGTTTTAAATGATGTTGGGCTTGGCTATTTGACACTGGGGCAAAGTGCTACAACTCTTTCTGGTGGAGAATCACAAAGAATAAAATTAAGTCGTGAATTAAGCAAAAGAAGCACAGGTAAAACGCTGTACTTGTTAGACGAGCCAACAACAGGGCTTCACTATGATGATATTAAGAAGTTAATTTTAGTTTTACAAAAACTTATTGATAGGGGAAATACCGTGATGGTGATTGAACATAATCTTGATTTTATTAAATGTGCTGACTGGGTAATTGACTTAGGAGAAGACGGGGGAGATAAGGGTGGAAAAATAGTTGGGCAGGGAACGCCCGAAGAGATTGCAAGATTGTCTACTTGGACTGGATATTATTTAAGAAAAATTTTAAATGAAAAATTGGAGAGAAAAAATTGATCAAATACCAAAAACATCGGGAATATATCTTTTTTATCAAAAAGGTAAGCTTGTATATGTTGGAAAAGCGACATCTCTAAGAGATAGAATTAAGAGTTATTTAAATCCAAAGACAACTAGACCAATAGAAGCATTGATTAATGGTATTGATGAAGTTAAATGGAAAGAAGCTAATTCAGTTATAGAGGCAATTATTTTAGAGGCAAACTATATTAAAGAATTTAAGCCGAAGTATAATGTTAAAGAAAAAGATGATAAAAGTTGGAATTATTTAGTAATTACAAAAGATAAATTTCCTAAGTTGCTAGCAGTTAGAGAGAGAAATTTAAAAGTTAAAGATTATAAATATGTTTTTGGTCCTTACGCAGAAGGAAAAATATCAGAAGTTTTAAGAATTTTACATTCCTTATTTTTAATATCAAGATGTAGTCCCAATCAAAAAAAACCATGTTTTGATTATAATTTAAAAAGATGCTTGGGAGTTTGTACTAATGAAATAACAGGTGAGGATTATAACAAAAAAGTAATTAAGCCATTAATTCTTTTTTTAAAGGGAAAAAAGAAAAGCTTAATTAATTCCCTTAAAAAAGAAATGGATAATTACTCTAAAAATAATCAATTTGAAGAAGCGATAAGAATAAGAAATCAAATTAAGGCACTTCAAAAGATAGTTGATTTTTCATTGTTAGATAAGAGCTTTATTGAAGATGATAAAAGAAAATCAATTCAAAGAATAGAGGGTTATGATATTTCTAATTTGGGTGATGAAATAATGGTTGGAAGTATGGTTGTTTTTGAAAACGGCAAGGCAGTAAAAAAAGAATATAAAAAGTTCAAAATTAAAAATGTTAAAAATCAAAGCGATACTGATTGCATAAAGGAAATTATTGAAAGAAGATTTAATCATATGGAATGGAAGTTTCCCAATGTAATACTAATTGATGGAGGCAAGCCACAGGTATCTGCTGTTAAAAAGATTGTTAAAGATATTCCTGTAATAGGCATTGCTAAGGGTAAGGATAGAAAGAAAGATGAAATAATTACTGATATTAAAAACTATGATAAAGATTTATTACTTAAGGTAAGAGATGAGGCACATAGATTTGCAATTAATTATCAAAGACAAGTTAAGAGAAAGAAGTTGACCTCTTGATATTTTTAGTGTTAATATTATTATATGGAAACAATAAATTACGAAGATTTTATTAAAATTGATTTAAGGATTGCTAAGATTATTGAAGCAGAGAAAGTTGATGGCTCAACTAAAATTATTAAAACAATAGTTGATTTAGGCGAAGAAAAGAGACAAGTCCTAGCAGGAATAGGAGAGTTTTATTCTCCAGAAGAATTGATTAATAAATTTGTTGCAGTAGTTGTTAATCTTTCACCTAAAAAAATAATGGGAATGGATAGCGAGGGTATGATTTTAGCAGTAAAAGATGATGAAGATTTGTCTTTATTAACGATAAATAAAGAAATTAAAATTGGTTCAAAAATTAGTTAATAATAATTAAATAATAAAAAAATGGAATCACAATATTTTGAAAAAGAAACAAAAACGGATAATCCGCTAAATAAGGCGCTAACAATAGCATTAATTATTCTTATTTTTATTGGAATAATATATTTATTTTTTGGTATTCAAAATTTATCAAAAGAAACTAAATATATTGGATTGGAGTCAAAAAATAATACAATTGAGGTAGTTGGAAGCGGTGTTGTCTATACTGTCCCCGATACTGCTGTTGCATCTTTTTCTGCAATTACCGAAGAGCAAACAATTAATCTTGCACTTAGCAAAAACAAAGAAAAGATTAATAGGGTAATTGACTTTCTAAAAAGACAAGCAGTTAGCGAGGAAGATATTAAGAATCTTGATTTTAATGTTTATCCTAAATATCAATGGCAGACAACAGGGGTTGATTTATCAATATATCCTAATGGAAGGCGCGTAATTGTTGGCTATGAAGCAGTAGAGTCGCTAGAAGTTATTATTAGAAACAGTGACAATATTGGGAGAATAATACAAGGATCAATTGATGCAGGAGCAAGTCAGGTAAGCAATTTAAAATTCATTATCAATGATGAAGAAGCAATTAAAGAGGAGGCAAGAAAGATAGCAATAGAAGATGCTAAAAAGAAGGCATCAGAGATTGCGACATTATTAGGAATAAGAATTGGTGATGCTTCTGGATTTACTGAAGAATACGATATTCCTAAGTTTTTACTATCCGACGGTTCAACAACTGGATCAGGAGCAAATATGGAGATTGTTGTAAGAGAAAATAAAATTGAGGCAAGGGTTAATGTTTTATATGATATTAAGTAATATGAATAAAAAAATTATATTATCAATAATTATAGCAATTATGATTTTTGGTGGTGCATATGTTTTTTCAGGAATGAATAATGATAATTTTTCTGAAGGAAATTTAATGGAATCAATAAGTAATAATCAAAATAATATGTTAAAAATAGATACAATAGTTGAAGGAAGTGGCGTAGAATCAAAAGCAGGTGACAACTTAACAGTTCACTACACTGGAATGCTAGAAGATGGAACTAAATTTGATTCAAGCGTAGATAGAGGAAGCCCATTTAGTTTTATATTAGGGATAGGTCAAGTTATTGAGGGTTGGGAAAAAGGAATGGAAGGAATGAAAGTTGGAGAAAAAAGAAAGCTTACAATTCAGCCAGAATATGGTTATGGAGCAAGGGGTGTTCCTGGAGTAATTCCAAGCAATGCAGTTTTGATCTTTGAAGTAGAGCTTTTAGCAATTAACTAAAATGGAAAAGATTAAAGAAGATATCTTGGCTTGCAAGAAATGTTCTTTATATAAAGAAAGAAATATTCCAGTTATCGGACAAGGTGACCACAATGCTAAAATAATTTTTATAGGAGAAGCTCCTGGGGCAAAAGAAGACGCTTCGGGAGTTCCTTTTTGCGGAAGGTCAGGAAATTTTTTAAACGAATTACTAGATCACATTGGACTTAAAAGAGAAGATGTCTATATTACTAATATAGTTAAATGTAGGCCACCTAAAAATAGAGATCCAAAAGACAGCGAAATTGAATGTTGTAAGAATTATATTGAAAGGCAAATTAAAATCATTAAACCAAAAGTAGTTTGTTCTCTAGGTAGACATTCAATGAATTTTATAATGAATAATTTAGGAATTGAAAATAAGGAGACGATAAGCAATCTTCATGGTAAGGTCTTTGAAGGAAAATATATTTTTATTCCACTCTATCATCCTGCAGTAGCGATATATAATTCTAGTAAAAAAGGAGAACTTAAAAAAGATTTTGAGATCATTAAAAAATATGTTGATTAAGGTAAAAGCGATTGTATTATCAAAGGACGATAAGGTTGTTAAGAAAAATGAAGATAGTTTTGATGTTTTTGTTAAAGCAGAGGCGCAAAGGAATATGGCTAATAAAAGAATTATAGAATTATTGGCAGAGTATTTTAATTTGCCTCAGTACAAGATTAAAATGATAAAAGGTTTTAAGGAAAGTAATAAGATTTTTAATATAAAATATGAATGATTATTTAATAATTAATAATGTATTGTTGTCTACAATATTAGCATGGTTTATTGCTCAAACAATGAAGGTTTTTATTTTGGCCTATAAGCAAAAGAAGTTTAGATGGGGGCTATATTCATTGCCAGGAAACTTTCCATCATCACATAGTGCAGTTGTTTCTGCTTTAGTTGTTGGAGTTGGTATAGTAGAAGGAATTGACTCAGCCATCTTTGCGGTTGCTGTAATATTGGCCTTTTTTATAGTTTACGATGCTAAAGTTATTAGAGGAGCAGCGGGTAGACAAGCGCAGTCGCTAAATAAAATAATAGAAAAAATAGGAGAAGGTAGTGGGGATATAGATAAATTAAAAGAAATACTGGGGCACTCAGTATTAGAGATATCTAGTGGAATTATTATTGGAATAATTTGTTCTTTACTTATTGTTTAAAATGGAATTACCAGAGGAATACAAAAAAGGATTTAAGGATTTTTTAGGAATTAAAATTGATTTATCTAAAAGACCATTAATCCCGAGACCAGAAACAGAGTATTGGGTTAAATGGTTTATTGCTCAAAATCATGGAAAAATAAAATGCCTTGATTTATTTTCTGGCTCAGGATGTGTCGGTGTAGCAGTTTTAAAAAATATAAAAGATTCGGTTTGTCATTTTGGCGAGATTGATGATTCATTTATAGAACAAATTAAAATTAATTGTAGTGATGTTGATAGCGATAGGTATAAAATAATTAAAACAGATATTTTTTCTGGAATTAATGAAAAATATGATTATATTCTAGCCAATCCTCCCTATGTTGCAAAAAATAGAATTAGTGAAGTTGGTGAAGATGTAATAGAATATGAGCCACATATAGCTCTTTTTTCTGGCAATGATGGAATGGAGATAATTAATATATTTATTGCTGAAGTTAAAAATTACTTAAATGATGGTGGTTATGCTATAATGGAATTTGATCCCCAACAAAAAGATAAAATAAAAGAGGGAGATTTTTATAAAGATCAGTTTGGAGAATATAGGTTTGTAATAATTAGAAAATAATATGTGGGAACAATTTTTATTAGGGGCGCTACAAGGTATATTTGAGTGGCTACCAATATCAAGTCAGGGGGTCGTAACTATTTTTTCTAGTTTTGCTGAAATAGAGATGAATGCTATTAATTTTTCTTTGTTCCTGCACTCGGGAACAATTTTAGCAGTTTTGATTTTCTTCAGGAAGGACTGGATTAATTTGATTTTATTAAGGGATAAAGAATTATTAAGATTTTTTATAATCGCAAGTATTATTTCATTGTCTTTGGGCTTTGTTCTGTATAAGACAATTGGAGATATTGCCCTTGGTTCTGGACTTCTATTTTTAGTCGGTTTTGGATTATTGCTTACTTCATGGTTTCAGAAAAAGAATATTAGGTTAAATATGAGTAAAGACGCTAACTATATTATTGTTGGGTTGCTTCAAGGTCTTTCTGCGATTCCAGGAGTTTCTCGTTCTGGTTCAACTATTTTTGGACTATCTCTTAAGGAAAGTGACCCATCAGAGATATTAAAAAGATCATATATTATTTCTTTGCCTGCTGTGGCTGCTTCAACTGGATATATTTTTTTAAACGACCCAACGATTTCATCTTTTCCTTGGATGGCCCTATTGACAAGTTTTGTTTTTGGAATGATTTCACTTAAAATACTTCTTGATTTTTCAAAGAAAGTTAATTTCTCAAAAATTACTATGGTTTTTGGAATACTTTGCATAGTAGGAGGAATATTAGAATGGTTAGTATAGAAAAAGAATTACAAAGCAAAAAAGATCCAATTAGAGCTAAAATATTATCTCGTTTTTTTAAGACCGGAAAAGGTGAATACGGTGAAGGTGATATATTTTTAGGAATTGTAGTGCCCGTTCAAAGAATAATTGCTAAAAAATACAAAGATATTCCTCTAAAAGAAGTTCAGAAGTTGTTGAATAGCAAAATTCATGAATATCGCTTAACAGGCCTTCTTGTGCTAGTTGAAAAATACAAAGAAGACAAAGAGTTGGTTTATAATTTTTACATTAAAAACTTTAGAAATATTAATAATTGGGATTTAGTTGATTTAACAGCGCCTAAAATAATGGGCGATTTTTTGAAAGATAAAAAGAAAGACATTCTTTACTCACTAGCTGTTTCCGATGACCTATGGGAAAGGAGAATATCTATTGTTGCAACTTTTGCCTTTATTAAAGATAATGATTTTAAAGATGCTCTAAAAATATCAAAGATATTATTGAATGATAAGCACGATCTGATTCACAAGGCAGTTGGCTGGATGTTAAGGGAAATTGGAAAAAGAGATAAAGAAGTAGAGAAAGAATTTTTGAATAAATATTATCGCTTTATGCCAAGAACTATGTTAAGATATTCTATAGAAAAGTTTAATAGAGGAGAAAAAGAATTTTATATGAAAAAGTAATATGATTGAATACATATTATCAGCATCTTTATTATTAATATTTTTGATTTTGGTTTTTCTTTTTAAAAGAAGTAGAAAAATGAAAACTATAGAGCAGTCACTAAAGCTTACTTTGTTTTCAGTAAAAATGAGTGGCTCAACTGCCGAAGAGCTTCGTGATTCGGGAAAACAGGAAAAGGACTGGATTAGGTTGATGGAAGATTTTTACAGTTCTCTTAATTCTTTATCTAAAGATGGTCTTTTTGGAATTGATCCATGGATTGCTTTAGAAATAGTTAAGTTAAAAGAAGATATTATTTTCTATGTCGCCGTTCCAAAAAGATTTGAAAACTTTATTGAAAAATCAATATATAGCATATATCCCACAGCACAAATTGAAAAATCTGATGATTATAATATATTTTCTCCAACAGAAAATGTTTGTTGTGGATATCTAAAAACTACAAAGCCGTTATACTTACCAATTAAAACATATAATCAAATGGATACAGATCCATTGTCTTCAATTACTAATATATTTACAAAATTAAAAACTAACGAAGAAGCGGCAGTTCAATTGATTATTAAAAAAGGATCTAATAATTGGTATGAAAGAGGAAGATCTATTGCTAATGAGGTTGCTCAAGGAAAAAACTTTACTCAAGCAATGGGAGCAACTAATTTTATCTCCACCATTAAAGGAAAAAGTGAAGATAAATTGGGCGGAGGTCCACCAGATGAAGATTTACTAAAAATACTAGGAGAGAAATTAAATAAAGATAGCTTTGAGACAAATATCAGATTAATTGTCTCTGCGGATAATAAAATTAGAAGTGAAAGTATATTTCTAGAAATGGCAAATTCCTTTGCTCAATTTAGCTCTAACAAGACAAACAGTTTTAGATTAGTTAGAACTAAAAAAGGTGCTTTTGATGAATTAATATACAAATATAGCTTTCGCTTGTTTGATGAAACACAAAAAAATATCTTAGGAATAGAAGAGCTCACAAGCATATTTCATTTTCCAACACCATTAACTAAGACACCTAACATTAGGGCAGTTAAATCAAAAGTTTCTTCTCCTCCAACAAATATCCCCAAAGAAGGTCTCTTGTTGGGGTATAATATCTATAGAGAGGAAAAGAAAGATATATATCTTAAAAAAGATGATAGAAGAAGGCATATGTATGTTATTGGTCAAACAGGAACTGGTAAATCGTCAGCCCTATCTTCAATGGCCTTGCAAGATATTAAAAATGGAGAAGGAATGGGAATGTTAGATCCTCATGGCGATCTAATAGATGATATTTTAAGTAAGATGCCAAAAGATAGAATTGAAGATGTTGTTTTGTTTGATCCAACAAATCTTGAGAGATCAATTGGTTTAAATATGCTTGAATATGACACTCGTTTTCCTGAGCAAAAAACATTTATTGTTAATGAAATGATTAACATACTAGACAAGCTATATGACCTAAGGCAAACTGGTGGTCCGATGTTTGAGCAATATGCAAGAAATGCCTTGATGCTTTTAATGGATGATCCAAATGAGGTATATACATTAATGGAGGTGCCAAAAGTGTTAGCCGATGCTGATTTTAGAAAAAGATTATTATCAAAATGTAAAAACTTTCTAGTTAAAGAGTTTTGGGAGAAACAAGCAGAGCAAGCAGGTGGAGAGGGGGCTCTAAAGAATATGGTTCCATACATTACCTCTAAGTTTGATAACTTTATCTCCAATGACTATATGAGACCAATCATTGGTCAGACAAAAAGCACTTTCAACTTTAGAGAAATAATTGATGGTAAGAAAGTATTTTTAGTTAATTTAAGCAAAGGCAGATTAGGAGAACTTAATAGCTCTTTGTTGGGATTAATTATTACAAGTAAGTTATCTTTAGCTGCTTTTTCTAGGGTTGATGTTCCAGAAGATCAAAGGAATGATTTTTATCTATATATGGATGAGTTTCAAAACTTTGCAACAAACACAATATCTACCATTTTGTCAGAAGCAAGAAAATATAGATTGTCTTTAATAATATCTCATCAATTTATTGCTCAATTACCAGAAGAAATTAGAGATGCTGTTTTCGGAAATGTTGGAACTATTGCTTCATTTAGGGTAGGAGCAGAGGACTCTCAATTTTTAGAAAAAGAATTTGAGCCAATATTTAACAGTCAAGATTTGATGAATATAGATAATTTTAATTTCTATATTAAAATGATGATAGATGGACAAACATCTAAGCCATTTAACATTAAAACATACCCACCAGAGAAGGGAAATTATGATTTAGCTAATGATATTAAGGAATATTATTCCTTAACCTATGCAAGAAGTAGGCATGTTGTAGACGAAGAAATAATGCGCAGGAGGGTTGACATATAATTTAAATAATTTAGAATATAGTTAAGTTTGATATAATTAGTTAAATAATATTAATATGGAAAATAAAAACAAACCTGAAACATTTGAAATTAATGATGATGGGACAGTTGGAGAGAAAAAAGAAAAAACCTTAGAAGCAGAAGAAAATGTTGAAGAAAAAGAAAGTAATGAATCATTTGAAGAAATTAATCTAATATTTTCTGATATTGAGAATTATAATAAGAAATATCAAGAAACTAGTCAAAAAGAAGAAAAAAGACAGGGTCTTTGGGCTAGATTAACGGGAGGCAAAGCAAAAGAAACAGAAGAGATAAAATCTCGACAGAAAGAAGCACAAGAGATATATAAAAGATTAGAAGAAATTGAAGGAAAATATCCTGGTGTTTTTGAAGAGCAAAGAAAAGATCTTGTAGAAATATTTAAGAAAGAAGCAGGAGAGGTGGCTGAAAAAAGAGCAGAAAAAGTTGATGAAGCAATAGAAGGACTAAATGAGGAAACAAGCAAAGAAATAGAAAAAGTTAATAAAGAGAAGCCAGGCCTTTTTGAAAGAATATCAGCAAGGTTTGAGAAAAATGGTCTTGAAATTGTTATAGCACTATCCTTACTTGCTATGTTAGCTGCTATGCCAAGAGAAAATGCACTAGAACTCATTACTAGTGGTAGGATAAAATCATTTTTGCCCATAGAGTATGCTAACCTTAGTTTGATAGCGAGCACGGCTGCTGTTTTGAAAATAGCAAATAGTGACTTTTTAACAAGAAATATTAGAAAATATTTTGGAGAAGAAACTTCAAAAGAAAAACAAGAAGAGAAAGAAGATGTGCCTGTTTCAATTAATGAATCACACGACGAAAAAGGACTAGATGATGCTGGTGAAGAAGTTGAGATTAAAGACAATCTAGAAGGAGAAGATGAAGAAACTCAAGAAGATGTTGAAAAAAGAATTGAGCTTAAAAGAAAGCTAGACGAAGAAAGGGGGCTAGGGGGAGAGAAGGAGAAGAAAAAGAAAGAACCTAAAAACAAAAAA
>Ga0334900_1000483_pt1 | contig 57762 bp, 60 predicted proteins | sample GraSluR3_MG_2_FD_207231 | JGI IMG/M metagenome (GOLD analysis project Ga0334900, IMG submission 207231) | Sludge microbial communities from methane-producing bioreactor in Wageningen University, Netherlands - Granular Sludge_31_08-R3 | ecosystem: Engineered > Bioreactor > Anaerobic >... | reverse complement strand
CCATGGCCACCCGTATCTTTATCTTAAATGACGGCAAGCTCCAGCAGGATGGACGTCCCTTAGATGTCTATCAAAACCCCTCCAATCAATTTGTCGCCGGCTTTATCGGTTCTCCGGCCATGAACTTCTTTACATCCAAACTGCTCAAAGATGGGTCCGACTATTGGATTGATGCCGAGAGTTTTAAGGTAAAATTGCCTTCCTCTTTCCAGAAGGCGATTTCAGGACATACCGGTAAACAGGTGACCTTCGGAGTCCGTCCGGAAGACTTCCATGATATACATTTCTACCCGGAGGCCAAACCGGAAAATACAATCAAGGTCACCGCAGAGGTTATCGAGCCCTTAGGAGACGAGGTACTCTTTTATGTGGTAAGTGGTAAGCACAATCTGGTTGCCAAATTAGACAGCCGTACTAAGGCAAAAGTAGGAGACGAGCTGGAGATTGCTATAGAGATGAAAGAAACCCATATCTTTGATGGAGAGAATGAGGAGACGTTGGTGTAAGAAAGCTGATATAAGAAAAATTATCTTATATTCATTTAAATAAAAAATCACCCCATGATGATACCAGGGGTGATTTTTTATACTATACTTAGCTTGATTCAGGGTAATATAGAGAATAAAAAGATAATTAACACTATTGAGAAAATTCAATAATTTAACATAAATACAAAAATTAGTATTAAAATAAGGTTAGTTGTATAATTAAAATAAAATCACTAATAAGCAACAGGTAAGGAGAATAGTATGAAGTCCGATATTTCTAAGTATTTTTTTCAAATGGTCAAAATAAATAGTGAATCAGGAGAAGAACAGCATTTTTTGCAGTTTCTAAGTGAGCTATTTAAGAAAGAGCTTAATGCTAAAACGGAATTTGATAATTATGGTAATTTGATTATTAAAATAAAGGCAAAGAATAGCAATAAAAAAGAATCCATTTTATTTTGTTGTCACGGAGATACGGTCAAACCGGGGAAAGGAATTGAGCCCATACTAAAAGATGGGGTTATATACTCTAAAAGTGATACGATTTTAGGGGCAGACGACAAAGCAGGAATAACAGAAATATTAGTAGCCTTAAAGGAAGCATCCCAGTACCCACCAGTTGAAATCTTGATTACAAGGCAAGAAGAAATCGGATTATCCGGTTCTTCTTGCCTGGATGAAAGATTAATCATTGCAAAAAGTGGTTATGTTATCGATACAGAGGCATTAGATGAGATAATTATTGGGGGTCCTACCAGGATAGAAATGCTCATCAAAATAATTGGGAAGGCTGCTCATGCGGTGGCACCGCAGAATGGTATATCAGCAATAGAAGTTGCAGCTCATGGCATAGCTTTATTGAAAACAGGTTGGATAGATCCTGAAACTACTGTTAATGTTGGGTTAATTGAAGGTGGGCACGTACTTAATGCTATTCCTGAAAAAGCTACTATCCAGATTGAATGTCGTAGCCAGAAGCATCAGAAATGCCTGCAACAGAGCAATTTAATTAAGAAAACTTTTCAGACGGTGGCCAAGGCAAAAGGGGCAAGGGTTGAAGTAGAAGTAAGTATGGGGATAAAGGCATACAGCATTTCTGAGAATTCAGATGTTGTCAAAGTAGCGGAAAAAGCCATTCAGTCAGCCGGCTTGAAACCGCAAACCAAAATAATCTGTGGCGGGACAGATGCCACTAACCTAAATGCAAAAGGAATAAAAACAGCAGTCCTGGGGACTGGGGGCAAACTACCCCATAGCAAAGATGAGAATATAGCAATCAGAGATATGGAAAAGGCTGTTGAAATATGTAAGGGGATATTAAAAGAGTACTCTTGATAGAATTTTTATAACCACTAAAGTTATGATTGGGCAGAAGGGAATTGATAGACTTACAGTTTATCAATTCCCTTTCTCTTTAGCCATTCTTCAAAACCGCCTTTATCATCAAAAAACTCTTTATCATAATTTTCTTCCAGTTTTTTGATTTCTTCTGCAAGTTGTGGTTGATGTTCCAGTAATTGGTTAATTTTCTTCTCAAAGGAAAGATTTTTTTTGGTTAAATCAGATGTATCAATGTCCAGTTCTAATAATTTTGCCAGTTTTTCGGTCATAGTCTTGATTGCCTTGGGATTTTCTGACTGAATATAAATGGGTATTTCGGCAACGAAATTAATCATCTCAATACCTTTTAGTTTTGCCAGGTGTGTCAAATAGGTAGTTATACTGCCTGGGCCTTCATATACTGTGAACTTAATACCATGATTTTTTACATCTTTTTTAAGCTCTTCCTTCGAGCAATAACAGGAAGCTCTAATACCCCTGGTATGGGGTGTAGCTGATGCCACGCTTCCGATAAAATAAATTCTTTTTAAACCATAGTTTTCACCCAATTCCAGAATATATTTTGCGTAATCATCCCAGTGCATATTAGGCTCTTTCCCTTTAAAAAGTATTAAATTGCTATCTTCATGATAGTAAAATTCATTTTTAGGAAAAGAAAAATCTTTTAATATTCCTTTTTCAACTCTCACATCAGGGCGAAATTCGTCTGCTATTTCCATGGTACCTGGAAAATTGAAAATATAAAAATGTTCTGGTTTGATTTCTGCAAATTTCACTGCCTTTAATTTATTTTTTATATAATCAACAGTTCCGGTAGAAACATCTCCACCGTCCATCCATCCGGTAAAACTGATAACCATCCTGGCATTTTTTATTTTAGGTCGATGTTTTATAATTAATTGACTCACAATTATTACCCCTCCGATAATTTTACACTATATTAACAATTATAAAACGGTTATGCAAATCTGTGGAAATGATTAAGCTTAAAATTATTTGCTTTCTACCTGTATTTGGTGTTAAATTATTGTCATTATTATTTGCCTTTATCTTTAAGAGGAAGTCTTTTATGATTTTGCCACTAATCAGAACTTTTCTGGTAATAATAGTTGGTACATTTAGCGGTTATTTATGCCAGAAAATAATTGATAAAAAAAATTGGATGAGTCCCGACTCAAAAAAAGATGCCAGTATATTTTTACAGAAACTGGCAATGCTATGGTTAGTATCAATAAGCTATATTGGGAGTTTATGGATTTTTAAACTGGAAAGTATTATAAGAATTATCAGCCTTCCATTTTTAGGTGCATTTGCAACTATTGCAGGAGGATATTTTGCAGTAACAATTGCTAAATATTATAATTACAAGCGTATAGATATCGGGTCAATGTTCAGCTGTGGTTTCTTTTCAAATAATGTTACCCTGGGAGGGATGATTTGTTTCTTCTATCTCGGTGAAGATGGATACGCCCTGGTTCCGATTTATACATTTTTAATACGCTTAATCTATTATGGTATAGGCTTTCCCATTGTTCATATGTATGCAAATAGTGCCATTGTGAAAAATGAGAGCATCGAAAAGTTAATAGAGGTTATCAAAGACCCATTTTTTTATGTTGGCATTGGCTCGGTCTTAGTTGGACTTTTTCTTAATATAAGTAACCTGCAGCGTCCCAAAATATATGCTTCAATTAACGAAATAATCATACCTTTTACTACATTTATTTTGCTGTTTTCTGTGGGTCTTACCTTTAAATTTAGTAGTGTTACAAGATATATTAAAGAATGTTTTCTAATATCCCTGGTAAAATTTTTTATGGTACCGGCTACTATGTTGATTATTACCTTACTGCTTGGATATCAGCATATTAGTGATGGTTTACCTCTCAAAGTGTCATTGATATTATCTTCTATGCCGGTAGCCTTTAATTCTGTAATAGCGGCCAATATTTATAATTTAAATATTGATTTAGTGAATTCCTGCTGGATTTTTACCACCTTTGCGGTTTTGCTTGTATTACCGCTCATATTATATGTAGGCGGGTTATTTTAGAAGCGTTTTGGCAAAGAACACTATTGACATCGTTATCTTTCAATGGTAACATTCTTTTGGATTTTGCCGTAAATTAATAAAGTTTTTTAAAATTACAGGTTAACGGGATATGAAAGTAAAATTAATAATCTATTCAAAGTTAAAAGAATATGTAAAAGGTTATGATGATAATGAGGGTATTATAAAAGAAGTGCCCCATCCCAAATCAATCAGGTTTTTTCTAAAAGAAACAATCAACCATCCCCAGGCAATGGATGCTATAAGCATGGTGATTGTAAATGATAAAGTGGTTCCATTCGACCAGCTGGACAGAGATATCAAGGATAATGATATAATCAAAATATACCCTCCCATGGGTGGTGGTTAATTATTTTACAAGAAGGTGACAGAATGCTGTATAGCAAAAAAAAAGAACAAGAAATTTCAGAAATGTTTAATAAAAATTATCGTCTCATGGCTATTGATATTGACGGGACTCTTCTGGATAATAATAGTAGAATAAGAAAATCAACTCATGATGCGTTACAGAAAATAATTGAGTATGGTATTACTGTTACTTTTGCCACAGGAAGGTTTTATCCGGATGCCTTTTATTTTGCCAAAACTATTGGTTTTTCCTGTCCCATGATTCTCCTGCATGGTGCCCTTATCCAGTCACAGGATGGAAAAATAATTAGAAAACATGAATTGCCTGCCCGAATTGTACCTATCTTGGTTGATATAGCCAAAAAAGAAAAAGTACCTTTTCAAATATTTCATGAAGACTGGCTGGTAATGGAAGAAAAGACTAAATGGAACGATATTTATTTAAGTTATTCTGAGGTTAAGCCGGTAATTATACCGGACATAAACCAATATCTGGAAAATCAAAAAAATCCTTTTTGTTTTATTTACCTGGGTAACCCGCAAGAAATGGCAAAATTAAAGGGAATTATAGAAGAAAGGCTTAATGGCTCTATAACAATTGCCTGTGCGCACCCTAATCTTCTGGAAATCATTGCCCCTAACGTGTCAAAGGGCACTGCCTTAAAAGAACTTTCTGCCATGAAAAATATTCCCCTCTCACAGACTATTGCAATTGGGGACAACTATAATGATATCGAGATGCTAAAAATGGCCGGATTGGGGGTTGCGATGGGTAATGCACCCCAAGAAGTAAAAGATGTTGCTGATTATGTTACTAAGGATAATGAGCATGATGGTATTGCCTATTTTGTTTCGAAATACCTTGCCCGACAGAGTAATTAAGACTGATTAGCCGAACAAACAATCTTCACTGTTTTATTTTATTTATCCCATAATAATTTTTCATTTTAGAGAAAGCATGTTTGTGATATGATAAAGAAAAAAATAATATATATTTTATCAATATAAAATAATATATGAATTTTTAAAAGGAATAATATAATATGAAGAAGAATATTGAAAAAGCCACACTGGCCGGGGGCTGTTTCTGGTGCCTGGAGGCCATTTATAAAAAGGTGAAAGGCGTTAAAGAAGTAATTCCCGGGTATAGCGGTGGGCAAACCAAAAACCCTACTTATGAGCAGGTTTGTACTGATTCTACCGGACATGCCGAGGCAATTCAGGTGACATTCGAGCCTGAGATTATTTCCTATGGGGAGATATTAGATATATTCTGGCAGATTCACAATCCCACTACTTTAAATCGCCAGGGTTATGATATAGGCTCCCAGTACCGTTCAGCAATCTTTTACCACAATGAAGAGCAGCAAAAAATTGCCAAAAAAATCAAAAAGGATTTACAGGATGCCAGAATCTGGCCAGACCCGATTGTAACAGAAATTATTCCCCTTAAAGAATTTTACCCGGCTGAAGAATATCACAGAGATTATTTACAAAATAATCCGGAAAACAATTATTGTCAGATGGTTGTAATTCCGAAATTAGCAAAATTTATGAAGACATTCCAGGATTATCTCAAAAAAGATAACTAAAAGAATGAATAGCGAAAGGAGATATAATACATGAATACAAAGCAAGAAATGATTAATAATAATTTAAAGATACCCTTTTTATTCCTTGCACTTTCAATAATTATCGCTGCCCTGGTCTTTGGATTCTTTTTTTACCAGGCACGTTCCACCAGGGACTATGTACAGGTCGTTGGAGCAGCCACTGAAGGTTTTGAGTCTGATATTGTCAAGTGGAATGTAACCTTCGAAGAGAATACAGACCTGGTAAATATGCGGGACGGATACCGCAATATCCAGGAAAAGAGAGATCGTTTAATCAGCATTTTAAATGAAAAAGGGATTTTAGAAGAAGATATTAATATCAATCCCATTACCACCCAGAAAAGATGGGACAGGAATGGGGAAATGGTAGGATATTCCTTAAATCAGTCCCTATTTATTATCTCCAATGAAGTTGAACAGATAGAAACACTGGCTTTAAATCCTGATGAACTTTTAGACCAGAATATATTTTTCCAGGTCTCATCTTTAGAATATTTTTACTCTGAAATAGATAACCTAAAAAAAGATTTACTTGCCCTGGCTACCCGTAATGCCCGGGAAAGAGCGGAAAAAATTTTACAGGAAAGCAGACATCAACCGGGTAAAATGATATGGTCCCAGGCTGGTGTTTTCCAGATAATTGAACCATATTCCACCGAGGTGCAAAGCTATGGCATGTATAATACATCATCACGCAAGAAAGAAATCAAAGTAACTGTACATGCCCAATTCTTAGTTCATTAAACATCGCACCCGCAAAGCGGGTGGCTTTACAAACTTCTAAAAGAGGTTTAACTTTTTCCTGGTTGCTTTTGGTTATGCTTTTTTCTTATCTTTAACTGAATATTTACAAGCAAGATAACTCTTTGGATTTCAGGTTAAAAATGATCAGATGACTTATCTTGATATTTTTATGGTTAAATTAACAAAATCAGAAACTTTTTTATAGAACTTTGTTCTATAAAAAAAAGGGGGAGAAAAAATGACTAATAAATTGTTTCAGGTAAGCTCTCAACATGACCGCTCGGTCAAAGATATGATTAATACTGCCCTGGAAGACCTTGGCGGACTCCGGCAAATAATTCCCTCCGGAAAACGTATCTTGATAAAGCCAAACCTGGTTATTGCAAAAACATACAATACCGGTGCTACTACTAATCCGGAGGTTATTGAAGCATTAATCCAGGAAGTTCTGAAAACCAATCCCGCTGAAATAGTATTAGGCGAAAGCTCCACAGCAGGCGACAATACTATGAAAGCCTTCCAGGTTACTGGAATGGATAAAATTGCCCAAAAATATGGAGTCAAAGTTATTGATTTTAAAAAAACTCCTGTCATTGATACCGATATTCCCCTGGGTAAAGAGATTAAAAATGTCAAAATATTCCAGCCAATCTTTGAATATGATTATTTAATCAATGTGCCTATTTTAAAGATTCATGGTGAGACCACTGTCACCATTGGAATGAAAAATCTAAAAGGCTGCATTCATGATAAGGAAAAACATCGTTTTCACAGGTTAAATCTCCATCAGTGTATTGTGGATTTGAATACTGTAATAAAACCGGATTTAACCGTGGTAGATGCAACTACCTGTTCCCTGCAATGGGAATTAGGAGGGGATCCGGTCAAACTGGATACCATTATGATGGGTAAAAATGTCCTGGCAGTTGATATGGTTGCGGCATCTCTATTGGGCTATGGTGTTGAAGATGTCCAGCACCTTAAAATTGCCAGCCAATCCGGAATAGGACCGAGAAGTCTCGCAGAAATTGAAGTTTTTAATCCACCGGATACCCAGACCAAAAAAATAGTGCTGGATGCCAGCCAGAAGAAAAGCCCGGAATACAGATTGCATTATTTGGATATAGTGGAAAAGGGTACCTGTAGTTCCTGTAAAGGGGCATTGGTAGCTGCCATGCGCCGCCTTTCCCGGGAAGGATATTCACCGGAATGTGTTGTTGCCATGGGACAATTGCTAACTGATGAAAAAGAAAAAATTCAGCAGGCAAAAGATAAGGGACTGTCTATAGTTGGCATAGGAAAATGCGGCTGCAAGGTTGTGCAGGGTTATTCGGCAGAAAATATTAAAGGCTGTCCTGCCAGGGCTGAACAAATCTATGGTATATTAAAAAAATTATAAAAAATAACAAGCAAATTATTATTGCGAGGAGTAAGCCAAAAATGAATAAATACCTTGAAAAACATGCCCATGTATTACTGAATTACTCAGTAGAACTTAAAAAAGGCGAGAAACTGGCAATTATTGGCCAGTTAGCTACCTATCCTTTAATAAAAGAAATATATCGTCAGGCAATTGATTTGGGAGCTTTCCCTGAATGTCATTTTTTAGAAGAGGAATTGCAGGAAATTGTACTAAGAGCAGGAAATGAAGAACAGATTAAATATCTGCCTGAAAGCTTGCAAAAAAGCTATAAAATTGCAGACGTTTTGTTAACTATTTGGGGAAGCGCCAATACCAGGATTTTTTCAAATATCGAACCTGTTAAAATGAAAATTTATTCCCAGGGGAGAAAACCTATTGTCGATCTACTTTTTTCACGATTAACCAAAGGCGAAGCCCGCTGGTGTGGTACTCTTTCGCCTACCCAGGCCACAGCTCAGGAAGCCAGTATGTCTTTATCTGAATACGAAAAATTTGCTTACACTGCTGGTCATTTAAATGATACGAATCCTATTTCCTCCTGGAAAAAAATTGACCGGGAACAGGAAAAAATATGCAAATTTCTTAACAAGAAAGAAAGACTAAGAATTATATCCCAGGATACTGATTTGACAGTATCTGTTAAAGGCAGAAAATGGATTAATTGCTCCGGGAAGGAAAACTTTCCTGACGGAGAAGTATTTACCAGCCCGGTTGAAGATTCAGCAGAAGGCCATATCCGTTTTAGTTTCCCGGCAATTCATGATGGCAGAGAAGTAGAAGATATCAGATTAATCCTGTCAAAGGGCAAGGTAGTAAAAGCTTCAGCCCTAAAAGGGGAAATCTTTCTAAAAGAAATGCTAAAAAGTGACGAAGGTGCCAGTTTCCTGGGCGAAGTAGCCATAGGGACAAATTACAACATCAGTCAATTCACAAAAAATATCCTTTTTGATGAAAAAATAGGCGGTACTACCCACGTTGCCCTGGGCAGGTCTCTTCCGGAAGCAGGCGGGAAAAATATCTCTGTCATCCACTGGGATATGCTCTGCGATATGAAAAACGGGGGGAAGATATTTGCTGATAATCAGCTTATATATCAAGATGGTAAATTTACCATAGAATTCTGATTTTATTTACCACGACATTATTATAAAAATGGAGGCCAGGCAAAATGATTGAAAAATATAATAAAGTGTACCAATTCAGAATTAAATTGGAACATATCGAGCCCGAAATATGGAGAGTTATTCAGGTTCCGGAAAATTATTCCTTTTGGGATTTGCATGTTGCAATTCAGGATGCTATGGGCTGGCAAGACCGTCATCTTCATGAATTTATTCTTACCAACCCATTATCAGGAGAAAAAAGGAGAATTGGAATTCCTTCCGAAGAATTTATGGATGATGAGACAATACCAGGTTGGAAAGAATTAATTGCTATGTACTTTTCCATGAAAAATAAAAATGCCATTTATATCTATGATTTCGGAGATGACTGGCAGCATGTCATTACCTTAGAAAAGATAGTACCCAGGGAAGAAAAACAGGATTATCCCAGGTGTATTGCTGGCGAAAGAGCCTGTCCCCCAGAAGATTGCGGTTCGATACCGGGATATGAGGATATTCTGGAAATATTAGAAAATCCTGATGACGAAGAATATGAGGAAACAATACAATGGCTGGGAGAAGATTATGACCCGGAACACTTTGACCCCGATAAAGTACAATTTGATTCTCCCGAGGAGAGATTCAAAGAAGCCTTTGAATTGGAGTAAAGCAACTCATACATTTATACCTAAAAGAAAATTTTCCAGTGCAATATTGGAATACTGAAAAGATGCCAAAATGACACAGGGATAAATTGTAACAAAGAAATCTAGAATTTCCGGAATTGAATAACTCTATTATTCAAATATTCTAACATTGCATTCTTTCAAAGATTCAATATTCCAAAACTAAAATCAACCTGTTCTTGTCATTGTGGTCCCCCCGATAATCAGGATACCATGACAAGTAATCTCATTCACAATTTCTCGAATAATGTATTTTCCTTCTAAACCTAACCCTTCTCCTCGGTGGGGAGAGGGGAGTTTTCGAAAAATGACAACCGTTGAGACTTTAGATGGTCAGCCTGTTAAGACTTGACCCTTAAAACTTAAAGCTATAATAGGAAAATGTATTGTATTTATGCATATCTAAGATATGAAACTATACTTTGACATTGTATTTAAACCATACTAAAATTATGGATATATTTTAAATTAAAAAATTAATATTTAGTAGGGATAGTTTTCTGACTTTAATTTTAGCAAACCTGATAAAAAATATTATCTTTAATATCTCTGCTTAAAAACCTTTAAAATAAAAGGTGAATGACCGGAATACACATTAGATAAATTGTTATGCATTTACAATTTGTGAATAGTGTTACCTATTTTTGCTCAACAAGCTAAAGGAGGATTGAATATGGATATGCTTAAAGGTGGCAGGTACAGCCTGAGACCGGAGCTTCCCCCACATCTGGCTCTGGGTGTAAGTAAAGACAAAGTCATGCTGAAAACCTGTGTTATTATGTCCATTCCACTGATCTTGGGGGTATTAGCAATAGGTTGGGAAGCACTGTGGCAGTTCCTTATATCTGCAGGCACGGTTTTGATACTGCATACTATAATACAATTTTGGGAAAGCCAAACAGGACGTCGAGTCTCATACCCCACGACTTTGTCACCATTAGTGTTAGCCATGATAGTAGGTTTAAGCATGCCGGCCTCATCACCATACACTGTAACTGTTGGAGTAGCCGGGCTGGCTATGGTGGTATTTAAATACCTGCAGGGCAGGCTTTTTACGCGCAAGTTTGTAAACCCTGCTGCTGCGGCAAAAGCGGTATTATTGACGGTACTTACACTGATGATATTTCTTGAGGATCCCCTGCGGTTGGGAATGCTCTATCATCCCCACCACTTGAGACTTGACTTATTGTCTTCCACTGGCTTTACCGAAGCGATAGCCTTTTATGAAACTAATACCTTGACCGCTGTACAGAGCCTGTTTTTTTGGAAAACTCACGGTTGGATTGGCGGAGCTTCAGGGTTGGGAACCTTAGTTGCGGGAATCATAGCCTGCTTCTGGATCAGGCTTAAATGGCGCATCCCCTTAGCTTTTCTTGGAGCAATGGCCGTACTTTCTGCGGGGATGGGCTTTTTTACCGGGGGAGACCCTATATCACGTATTGCCTTGCATGTCTTTACTGGAAGCACCATTTTTCTGGCGTTTTTTATGGCTAGTGAACCACAATCCACACCGATGCCGGAGAAAAGCCAGTACCTTTTTGGAATCGCTTTAGGCGCACTTACCTTTGTTTTGCAACTGGCAGGGGTGCTGGGCGGATCTATTATTGCCCTGGTAATTTTAAATTTATTCACTCCCTGGTTTGATAAAATAGGCCATAAGAGGGCTATAGGAATGAAAGGAGGTAATTAATATGCGTAGATATTATGAAGAAAAGCAAGGTTTCAAGATAGATGCTGAGATGAAGCTAGACCTGGAAAAAGATCCTTTCGAAGAAATTCCCCCGCCTCCGGTGGCAACGGTATTCTTAGACCAGCATGTGGGTTCCCCGGGAAAACCGCTGGTAAAAGAAGGAGACCGTGTCTTAACAGGTCAAAAAATAACTGAGGGTGAGGAAGCGCTTACGTTGCCTGTACACAGCCCTATTACCGGTCGGGTGACTGGGTTTGTTGAACTGCGACATCCTATTTCAGGGAGTATGAAACAAGCAGTAATCATTGAGGCGGAAGGCGAAGAAGGGTGGTTGCTAATGGAAAAGTACCCAGATTTCAAATCTTTAACCGTCCAGGAGATAATCGGACGTGTGCGCGAAGCAGGAATAGTTGGCCTGGGTGGAGCTGCTTTTCCAGCGCATATAAAGTTGTCCAGAGGTGCTGATGTAGACCACTTGATTATTAATGCTAAAGAAAGTGACCCCAATCTTGCCTGTGACGTTCGGTTGGTGCTTGAAAGGCCGGAAGAATTGATTAATGGGATAGAGATTATGGCCCATGCCCTGGAGGTCGAGCAGGTTATTTTTGCCACTAGGACTGAAGAAGGGGAGCTCCATCAATTTGAAAAGTTTTTAAAAGAGCGAGGAATAAAAATAGCCCATATCCGACCTTCATATTCGGTAGGCAGTGAACGCCTCCTGGTCCGCGAATTGCTGGGCAGGGAAGTGCCGGCTGATCAGTTTCCCCCGGATGTTGGTGTCGTGGTGCATAATGTAGCTACCTGTCTTGCAACTACCGAAGCCGTTGTTGAAGGCAAACCCCTTATTTCCCGAGGTATAACTTTCTATTCCAGGAAAACCGGAGGAAAAAACCTGTGGGTAAGAATGGGTACACCGGTTGAGCATATCTTGAACTACATGGGTATTTCTTCTGAAAGCATTGACAGGGTTGTCCTGGGTTCGATAATGATGGGCAAGGGGGCACCAGATTTAAGAACACCATTGGTAAAATGTTTTGCCGGCGTGGTAGCACTGACTTCCGATGAACATACCCCGTATGAAAACCCTTACCCTTGTATACGTTGTGGTTACTGTGACGCAATCTGTCCGGTGGATATTTACCCATCGTTACTTTTAGAAGCCCTGGAAAAAGGTAAAACCGAAACTCTTGATATTCTTAATATTGACTCATGCATCGATTGTAATCTTTGTTCTTATGTGTGCCCGTCTTCAATTCGGGTTAATCCCAAGCAGAGGGCGAGATAGACATCACAGATAATTCTACAACAAGCAACACCAGTATTAACTTAAATATGCCTGTCTGGCATTCTGAGTATGATAAATATGTGTATATGAACTACAATATCAAAAATACGGGAAATATCTGAAATAGTGGAATTGTAAATGTCAAGTACTTATCCCAATCCTTCGGTAAATACTTTGGACCTCCCCCGCTTTACTGGACAGATAGATAAGACTATAATTTAAATTATTGGAGTGGAGGTTCAAGTAATATGGAGAGAGAGGAGAGATTTGTTTTATTCATTTTAGTATTATTCATGTTACCTGAGTTAAGTACCCTCATAGAAGAAAATGAAAATAGGTCATTATCTGAGGTAAGTAGGGGAAGATATAGAGATTAAAGTGTTGCAGTAAGAATTTTTAGTTGAAAGGTTGTTTTTTTAATAATAATTTTGATACTATATTTATTAGAATTAATAAATGTAGTTTGAATAAAAAATATTTTGCATTTTTATCTTTTCAATCTTTGTTTTGTTTTTAGCTTGCTTTAGGAGTAATAATTTTGTTATCCTTAAAACAAATCTAAATAGAGACAACTAAAAAAGTAAAAAATTAAAAGGAGGGGGTAATTAAATATTCAAAAACAGTGTGTTAATATTTTGTTGTAACAAATTATAATTTTTGGAGGATCAGAGTTAATATGAATAAAAAATTGATTGGTTTTCTACTAATTTTATTGTTTGCTATATTGCTTATTGGATGTAACGGGGTGCCTAAAACTGCACAGTTAAAGGTCTCTTTTGAACCAAATCCTGCCCCATACGACTATGGAATAGATGGATGGCCTTTTACAATTACTGTGAGTGAACAAAATGGTGTTGGTGTTGCTTTAACTGAATTTACATTTAAAACTTACAACAATAATAATCAATTAATATCTACTGATGTTTTTGGTACCGATATTTTTATTAACGAGTGGTTTGATACCGATTATCTTTCAGCATTCTCTTCTCTAGAACATGATATGTATCGAAACAATAATATGTCTGGTATCAGTTATGCAATCATTACAGTTGATGGTGTCGATGATAATAATGTTCCTGTCACTACAGAAGCAAGAATAGATTTTCTACCTTTTCTTTAAGTAAAATCCTGTTTAATAATTCCTAAGATGTAATTACATCTTTATTTATGATAAATACAAAATTTAATTTATTTTGACTTCTGTTAATGCCTCTTTCTGCTTAAGATACGGAAAGGGGTTTTTTTTGATTTAACAAAAGCAAAATAAGTTACAAAGTTTGTTTTTTATCTCTAAAAAAGGATTTTATACTATCTATAGTGTATAATATAGTCAGGTTAAAGTTTTCTCTTATAAATGAATCAAAAAATTTTCAGAATCCATTTCCTGCCCCATGACAACCAAATATAGTAACCTATAAGAAGATAATAGAAAAATTTTTCACTTTATGAGAAGCAACGATTATATGATATTAACCAATATTATAATTCCCGACATAATGGTTTGTATGGTAATAGGTGATAGAGATTCATTTCAAATTCATTTGTTCAGAAAAAAAGTAGAACTGATATTTTTGAAAAAAAGTAAAATAAAAGGGATAGAGGGCTCTATAATTGTGAATTACAATTTACCAATAAAATTCAACTGGTTATAATAACTAAAAGGATATCAACTATTTTTCAAATCATATATAGCATCAAATTCTATTTTATTTTCTCTTAATATTCTTTCTATTCTATGAATGTCACCAGAATTAAAACTCAGGCATATGCCGCAATCAGAGCTTAAATGGCGGGGCACCGGAATAAGTTTAACGATTAGTCCCTGTTTCTTTGCCAGTCTTTCTGTTTTTATAGCTCCGCTGGTTGAATAAAAGATAACGACACTGTTTGGTCCTGATTCAGTCATTTTGTTAACCTTTCTATGATTTTCCTTTTGTGATTTTTCTGACAGCAATAATTGCTTTTTGGATGTCCTTATCTGTATTAAAGATACTCAAACTGAAACGGACTGTTCCGATGGGGAAGGTTCCTATGGTCTTATGGGCAGCAGGGGAGCAATGCAAACCGACCCGGCACATCAGATCATATTCTTCATCAAGAATTAATCCGATATCAGAAGGAGACTGATTTTGAACAGTAAAAGAAACCACAGCTACCCGGTTTTCTATACCTGCTTTCCCGTATAAAGTAACTCCGGGTATTTCCGTTAAACCAGAAATCAATTTCTCGGTTAAGGACATCTCCTGCTGGTGTATCTGCATGATTCCTTTTTTTAGAATATAACGGACTCCTGAATTCAATCCGGCTATTCCGATTATATTCGGTGTTCCACTTTCATACAAGTCCGGCAGAAAATCAGGATGGTTTTCCGATTCCGAATGGCTGCCGGTTCCGCCGGTTTTAAGAGGGTTAATCCTGTGAATATCCACTCTTTCTCCTATGACCAGCCCTCCGGTGCCTGTTGGTCCAAAGAGAGCTTTGTGGCCAGTGAAGGCCAAAAGGTCTATATGATCCTTTTCCATGTTTAATGGGCAGGATCCGGCTGTCTGGGCAGCATCGACCAAAAATAGAATGTTCCTTTTTCTGGCTATTTCTCCGACAGAGCGAATGGGCAGCAAAGTTCCGGTAACATTTGAGGCATGGTTCAGGACAATCAGAGCCGTATTTTCTTTTATGGCTTTTTCAATATCTTCCGGAGAAAGAGTACCATCAGCAGAGCAGGGAATAACCTGCACCTGAACTCCGCACTTTTCTAATTCCCGTAAGGGACGCATGACAGCATTATGCTCCATGCCGCTGGTGAGGACATGGTTTCCTGCATGCAATAAACCCCTTAATACCAGATTTATGGCTTCTGTTCCATTCAGGGTAAAAATGATTCTCAAAGGATCAGAAGTGTTAAACAGCTCTGCCAGACTTTCCCGGCATTGATAAAGAATCCTCCCTGCTTCAATGGATAGACGGTGACCCGAACGTCCGGGACTGGCTCCAATATTTTCTGTGAAATCAATAATAGCTTTTATAACCTCTTTCGGTTTAGGGCAAGAGGTGGCCGCATTATCAAAATAAATCATAATTTTCCTTTCCTGTATGGTTATTTATTTGGTGATGATTAATAAATATTCTTCCTCTTGCTCCTTTACTTCTACCTTCCAGCCATTATTATTTGCCATACGGGTAATATTATCTTTAGCTGTTCCTGTATCTACCAGTACTTCTAACATTCCTTCTTTTAGTTCTGTCAATTTATTCTTAACCTTAACCACCGGGAGAGGGCAAGATAGCCCCCTTACATCAAATTGCTCGCTCATCAAACTGATACCCCCTTTTTCTTTTTGGCTAAATCACTCATACTAAATCCTATTAAAAGACAGACAATCAATCCCACAATGACTGCCGCGGGTCCCCAAACACCTGGTCCGGCACCGGAGCTGGCAGTAGCAAAATTATGGGCAAACCCTGCTCCGAAAATCATTCCCAAAATAAATACTGCAGCATCAGAATCTCCTTCTCCGGAAAGAAAGAGCTGACGTCCGGGACACCCTCCGGCAAGTGTAAAGGAAAGCCCGGCTAAAACCATGCCTCCAAAATTCCAGATCTGATTGGTATGAGCAACTGGCTGGTCTTGAAACCCCGGATTAAACTGACCTAAAACTATATTGCTCAGCCAGGCTGCTATTACAAGACTGACCACCCCGGTAAAGAGATAAGTATCTTTAATCAGAAGAACATCCCGTGCAGCAGCAACTGTGCAGAACCGGGTTCTCTGGGCAATAAAACCGACCAATAAGGCAATCAGTAAGGCTATCAGGACCGGTGCATATTGAGAACCGGGGCCTTCAGTACTGAAAAACACTGCCCCGGTAGGCAATTTAGTTCTGAATAATAATAACAATAAAAGTCCGGCCATAATTAAAGGCAAAACCCAACCTGCCAGAGGTCTGATCCTCTCGTTACGTTCCAGATCATAACCGGATTTGATAAAGAAGATACCGATAGAGATACCGGCCACTAATCCTGCAATACCGAAGAGGGTATTTCCATCTCCACCGGATAAACGCAGCAGGGCTCTCCAGGGACAGCCCAGAAAGACCAAAGATCCAACCATTGCCAGAAAACCTAAGACAAACCGGATAAGGGGAGATGATCCTCCTCTTGGTTTAAATTCTTTGAAAGCTAAGGCAGCAATCAGAGAGCCCAGGACAAAGCCGATAATTTCAGGTCTGATATACTGAACGACCGCAGTCCTGTGAAACCCTAAAGCACCGGCAATATCCCTTTCAAAACAGGCCACACAGATACCCATATTGGCAGGATTCCCCAGCTTTTGTAGAACTGTTGCTGCTATACCGATAAAGGCTCCGGTAAAGACGATTATTCTACGTGAATTAAACCAGTTTTTCAGGTTCATAAAAATATTTCCCTTCATTTTAGATTTGTTTATTCAATTAAAACTATTTTTTCTTTCCCGGAAGAATGTTTTCCTATTTTTCCAATCTTTTTGCTTTCAACAAACCCTTCATTTTTTAACAATGATAAACATTTGTGAGCATCTTCCTCGCTGATTGAGATTAAAAGTCCGCCGGAAGTCTGGGCATCATACAACAGGATTTCTTTGGCCGGGTCTATTTTTGTTTCTTTTTTAACTCCACAGGAAAATGTCTTTTGGTTGGCTATACTTCCTCCTGGAATGATATCCTGACAGGCAAGTTCATATGCTCCCCTCAGGATTGGAATTTCCTTTATCTGAATTTCAGCATATAGGTTTTTATCTATCATCATCTCACTAAGATGGCCTAATAACCCGAACCCGGTAATATCTGTCATACTGTGAATAGACAGGTTTAAAATTGATTCAGAAATATGATTCAGTTTTCTCATCCAATTGATGGCATCTGTTGCATTTTTTTCACTGATTATTTCTGCTTTCAGGGCAGTGGAAAGAATGCCGGTACCCAGAGGTTTGGTTAGTATTAAAGCATCTCCTTCTTTAGGAGTATGATTTTTGATAATTTTTTCAGGGTGAACAGTTCCCAGGACGGCCAAACCATATTTAGGTTCTTTATCCTTTAAACTATGCCCTCCGGCCAGAATGGCACCGGCTTCCTGTACTTTTTCCAGTCCCCCTCTAATTATTTCAGTTAAATCGTTAATCTGACCATCAGGAAAACAGGTAATATTTAAAGCCAATAATGGTTTTCCACCCATGGCAAAGACATCGCTTAACGAATTGGCAGCTGCAATCTGGCCAAAAATATAAGGATTATCCACTATGGGTGTAATAAAGTCAACTGTAAAGACAATAGCAATATCATTATTAATACGATACACTGCTGCATCTTCGTTATATTCAAAACTGCTTAACATATTTTTATCTTCAATATGGTTGAATCTTTTTAGAATCTCACCGAGATCCTGATAGCTTAACTTTGCCGCTCAGCCTGCAGCAGATACCATTTGCATCAGCCTTTTTTTCTTATCTTCCATCTGTCTCACCTCCTATTTCAACGCAATAATAATAAATTCAAAGCATATATAGCATAACATAAAAGGACACCACCAATGATTAGCTGTATCAGCTATAAATAAGTATAAATAAGGTTTATGGGGATGATAAAATTAAAATATTAATCTAATTAAAACCAGGAAATAATGTTTAATTTTAACAAGGGGTTTTATAGCCGACCGCTATTTTGTAATAAAACAACGTCAACCAGGCACAAAGAAGACAAAATCAGGGAATCCAATTATTCTCAGGCTATCATAATTTTCAGAGTGAATTAAGAATTTCATAACTTGCTTCTCTTTCAAAAAATTAATTAAGAAATTAAGTGCAAAAATTAAGATTTTCAATGAACTAATTTTATAGAAATTATATTCTTCTGTCAATGAGTTTAATTTTAATAATAGGTAGCCACTGGATTATCATGGAGATGGTTTTTTGACAACTCTAACTTAATATTTAAAAATTTTTTATTTTGATGTAAGATAATGCTAATTCAATTAATAGGGAGATACTGCAATGTTAGAAAATAATTATCTAAAAGTAATAGTTGTTTTATTAATTTTTATTACAGTAATTCCAGTGGGAATTTATAGTCAGGAAATAGATGACTTACAGATTACAGAAGAAGAAATAATATCCAGCACTGCAAGAGGAAGGGTTCTTGAAATTATTTCAGAAACAGAAGAAGAAATTCTGGCAGATAATTACTCATTTCGTAGGATGATTCAAATCATTAATGTAAAAATAACTTCGGGAAAATATAAAGATGAAATAATCGAGGTACAGAATATCATTGACGACCGTGTGGCTTATAGTATTGTGATTCATAAAGGCGACAGAATTATGGTATATTTACAGGAAGATCAGGAGGGGAATATTCTCAGTGCCTATGCAGATGAAATAATCAGAGATACTTATCTGTTGTATCTTCTCATTCTTTTTATTATTGCACTATCTGTAGTGGGCGGGCTAAAAGGAATAAAAGCAATTATTGCTCTGGGATTAACAGCGGTTGTAATTATCAAATTATTTTTCCCCCTAATTATCATGGGGAATGATCCTATATTTGTTTCTGTTTTATTATGCATTGGCATTATTATTATATCTCTTTTTATTATTGGAGGAATAAATAAAAAAAGTATATCTGCTATCATTGGTACAAGTGGAGGGGTTATGCTAGCCGGCATCCTTGCCCTGGCTTTTGGCTCAATGGCCCGGTTAACTGGATTAGGTAACCAGGAAGCTCAAATGCTTAATTTTATTTCCCAGGAAGTTAGCTTTAATTTTCAGGGATTATTGTTTGCCGGAATTATTATTGGAGCCCTGGGAGCGGTTATGGATGTTGGGATGTCTGTAGCCTCGGCAATGAATGAGATCAAAGAGACCTCTCCTCAGATAAAGACGAAACATCTAATCAAGGCTGGCATAAATGTAGGGCGGGATATTATGGGCACTATGTCAAATACCTTAATTCTTGCTTATATGGGAGGAACAATCCATTTAATTATCCTGTTTATGTTTTATGAAATACCAATAGTGGAAATAATTAATCAGGATGTAATTGCTTCAGAGATAGTTAGAGCACTTGCCGGGAGTATAGGATTGGTATTTGCAGTTCCCTTTACTGCGGTAGTTGCAGGAATGATTTATAAAAAACCAAAAAACACGGTAGACAAGAAACAAGAATCAGGAGGAGTCTCAACTGATCCTGATTACAAGTTTTAGGGCTGCTCATTTAGACAGAAATATTTACCAACAAGGAGAATAAAAGAATGCAATAAATTAAAATCAGTTTTTAAGGAAGCGGCAAAGTATAAAAAAATATTGATAAAAATAGGCTGTTGTTCTATTATTTAATAAAATATTGAAACAAATGAGGGGAGTCAAATTATGCCATTAATTAATAGTGAAGAGTTATTTTCAAAATTAGCCAGGCAGAGCAAAGCCTCTTCAATCAGAGAAATCTTAAAGATTATTCAGAGTTCTGATGTTATTTCTTTGGCTGGCGGAATGCCGGACCCGATAACATTTCCGGTTAATGATTTAAAAGAGATTTGTGCTGATGTCTTAACCAGAGATAGCGGTCGTGCCTTACAATATAGCAGTACAGAAGGTCTATTGCAGTTAAGAAAATTTCTTTTACAATGGTTGGACCTGGATAAAAAAAGATATCAGACAGATAATATTGTTATAACGTCAGGCTCACAACAGGGTTTAGATTTAATGAGTAAAGCATTGTTAGACCCCGGGGATATTGTAATTGTGGAATTACCCAGTTACCTGGCAGCTTTAAATGCTTTTAGAAGTTATGGAGCAGAGATGATTGGAATCCCAATGGATGGAGAAGGAATGCAAATAGACTTATTGGATAAAATCCTTAAGCAAATTACCAAAAAAGGTAAAAAAGTTAAATTTATTTATACTATATCCAATTTCCAGAACCCAGCAGGTGTTACTATGTCATTGTCCAGAAGAAAAAAAATTTTAAAAATTGCTTCAAAGCATAATCTTTTTATCCTGGAAGATAACCCTTATGATAAGCTACGCTTTGAAGGAAAACCTTTACCATCAATTTTATCTTTTGATGAGGAAGGGCGAGTGATAAACTTGGGTACTTTTTCTAAAATATTGTGCCCCGGATTAAGGTTAGCCTGGATTACCGGGAATAAAGAAATAATAGAAAAGATTGTTATTTTAAAGCAAGCAACAGACCTGTGCACGCCTATATTGAACCAGATGATCGCTCAAGAATATTGCTCTAAAGGTTGTATTGATAAAAATATTGATTCAAATATTTCTGTTTACAGGGAAAAACGAGATGTTATGTTAGAATCTTTGGAAAAATATTTTCCTGAAAGTGCTTTTTGGAATAAACCCGAGGGAGGATTTTTTGTTTTTGTGACTTTGCCTGAAAAAATCAATGCTGACGAGATGCTCTATGACGCCGTTAAAGAAAAAGTAGCTTATGTAAGCGGGTCTTCATTTTTTGCTAATGGTGAAGGGAAAAATACAATGAGGTTGTCATTCTGCTATCCCGCTGTAGATGATATAAAGGAAGGAATCAAAAGATTAGGTAAAGTTATTGAAAAGCAACTATATAATTAAGCTATTTATGAAAAATTCATCGAAATATCTTTAAAAATTACTAAGTTTATAAAAAGTATTTTTTCCATTAAAATGTTTTAAAAATCAAAAAACAGATTTTTATTACTGGTGGAATAATTATTCCCTGAACTGATGTGGAGTGCTAAAGCCGCTAAAAAAATTTTTCCAATCGAAAAAATATATAAAATTATTAATTTAGTGTCACAATATTCTATTTATATAATATATAGAAGGAAAATATTTTTGAGAAAAATTCTTTCCTTATGGTATGTATTTATTATCATTTCTGTGACATTAACCGGCTCCTGCTTTGCCCAGAACAATATAATAGGCAATGCGATTAGCTGGACACAGACTGAGATTGCTTTTTTGAAAGAAAATCCAGTTATTCGTCTTGGGATAGATCCGAAGTTTGTACCATTTGAGATTTTTGATGAGGATGGGGAGTATAAAGGAATAACTGCGGATTATCTTTCCTTAATCAGTGAAAAAACCGGATTAGAATTTGATATTATCAGATGACTGACCTGGCCGGAAGCCTATGAGCTGGCTTTGGTGGGAGATATTGACGCCCTCCCTGCAGTATCCAAAACAGAGGAAAGGGTAATGCATTTTCTCTTTTCCCAGCCATATTTTTACTTTAAAAGGGTTATTGTGACACAAAAAACAGAGACCGATATTATCGATATTGATGATTTGGCGAGCCTGGCAGTTGCAGTACAGAGAAATAGTTCCCATCATAGCTATCTGTTATCTTATCCGAATATAAATTTAAGTTTATATGATTCTGTTGAGGCAGCATTAGCCTCAGTTTCCAGCGGTACTGAAAGAGTTTTTATCGGAAACCTTGCTACTACTGATTATCTTGTTTGTACCAATGCGCTTACTAATTTGAAGTTTATTGTCTTTGAAGCCGAAAAAGAGCAATCCCTGCATGATGACATTATCTCTATGGCACATAATCTGGGTCACTATGTAATTGCAGAAGGAGTAGAATATGAAAAACAGAAACAATACCTGCAAAGACACGGCTGTGATAAAATACAGGGTTATCTAATTAGTAAACCCCTTGATGAAGATGCAGCTATTGAATTTCTGAAAAAAATAAACAATACCTAAAAATGTCAGCAATCAAGCAGTTTTATTGGAGGGCAGCCGAAGATGGAAATTTAGAAAATATATTCTTTAAAAAATATAAACTTTTTCCTCATATACAATTAGATGCCCAATATTAAATAGGCTAATTGATATGGAGAGGCCTTCTTTTGAATTTTTTTGTATTATCCCAAAATAGGCCCCAACCATTTGCTGATAACCACTGAAAGCTACAAGTTTGAGCCTCTCTTTTTCGATTAATATTTTTTCCTGATATATTCTGAATTAATTTATTATCTTTTTAATTGTCAATTAGCTTCAAATGCGTGAGTACTTGTTTACTAATTGCTTCAGAGATATACTTTTGCGCTTCGACTGTACCTGCCCCTATATGTGGTGTTGCTATAAAATTATCAAACTCAAATAATTTTGATTTACCGGGAGGTTCTTTTTCCATTACGTCTACGCCTACACCGGCAAATTTCCCATTTTTTAAAGCAATATACAGGCTTTCTTCATCAATAATAGGACCTCTACCAAAATTAAACAGATATATACCATCCTTCATTTTGTCAATTTGTTCTTTGGAAATCATATGGTGTGTTTGTTTGGTTAATGGTGCGTGAATAGAAATAATATCCGCTTGAGAAAATAGTTCTTCTAGCTCAACTAGCTTAATATTAATTGCTTGAGCTTTTTCAGCAGGGATATAAGGGTCAAATGCTATAACTTTCATATCAAATGCCTGGGCAAATTTTGCTAACCTGGAACCGATTTTACCTATAGCAATAATCCCCAATGTTTTTCCTTTTAATTCCCGACCAACATAGAAAGTCTTATCCCACTGGTAGTTTTCTTTTACAGATTTTACAGCAGGATGGACTTTTCTAATTACGTTTAATATTAAAGCCATTGCTAATTCTGCGACAGCGTTATTGCTACCTTCGGGAACATTAAAAATTGCAATTTCTCTTTCCTTACAATAATCCTTATCAATATGATCTGTCCCGATACCTGCCATACCAATAATTTTTAATTTTTCTCCATATTCTAATAATTCCCTATCGAATTTTATTGCTGACCTTATAATTGCTACATCATAATCTTTTATTTTTTTCTTTAACTCTTCTCTGGATATCTGAAAGTCACATTCAACATCCATATATTTTTCAAGCATTTTTACACCTGATGAATGAAATGTTTCAGTAATTATAGCTCTCATTAACAACACTCCTTAATGTCAGTTTTATTTAAAAAAATTAATCATTTAATTAGTTTTGGTAGATAATTTTTCTCTTGCTCCAATATTTTTCTTCACTAGAATTATAAAGATTCCAAATGCTATAATTCCCGGAAGAGCAAATCTGATATTTGGTATAACCATACTTAAAGATGCTATTAATAATAACAATCTTAAAGGATAAGACAAAAATTTAATAAACCATCCCTGAATTGCTCCCGCTAAGAAAACAACGCCAATTATAGCAGTAATAACGCTAAGAATGATTCTTATTGGCTGCCCTTCCAAAAGTAAAGTGGGTGAATATACAAATAAATAGGGGACTAAGTAGGCTGCAGCACCAATTTTAAAGGCTTGCATTCCTACTTTCCACATATCAGCTTCCCCAATTGCGGCTGCAGCATAGGCAGCAAACGCTACCGGTGGTGTAATAGGAGCAATGGCACAAAAGAAAAATACAAACATATGAGCGGAAAGAGGGTGTACTCCCAGTCTAATTAAAGCAGGAGCAACCATAGTACCGGCAATGGCATAAGCAGCAACAGGAGGGACTCCCATACCTAAAATTAGGGCTACAATCATAGCCATTATCAATGCCGCCAAAATATTTCCACCTGTCATTCTAATCATCATGGTTGAAAAACGATGTCCCAGCCCGGTCTGTAAGACTACTCCAATAATCAATCCGGCAACTCCGCATGTAGTTGCAACTGTTAATAGTTTTTGTGGACCTAAAACAAGACTTTCAATAATTTTGTTTGGGGTCATCCAGGTATTTCTTCGAAAGAAAGATACAATAACTGTAGAAAGAATCGCCATAATTGCAGCTCTAATGGGAGAAACTTTCAAAACCACAAGGAAAAATATAAGAACCAGCAATGGAAGTAATAAATGTCCTCTTTCAGATATTACCTTTTTTATATTCGGTAATAATCGTTTTGGCAGCCCGGATAAATTCTTTTTAACAGCTTCAAAATCGACCATGCTGAATACGCCAACATAATAAAGAAAAGCAGGTATGATTCCGGCAATCATTATTTCGGAATAAGGTCTACCTAAGATTTCTGCCAGAATAAAAACTGCTGCACCCATAACAGGAGGGGTTACCTGACCTCCTGTTGATGCTACTGCTTCAACAGCGCTGGCAAATGTTTTATCATAACCAGTCTTCCTCATCAAAGGGATAGTAAAGGTTCCGGTTACTGCTACATTGGCTATAGAAGCTCCAGAAATGGTGCCCATTAGCGCACTGGCAAAAACTGCAGTCTTGGCAGGTCCGCCTCTAGTGCCTCCAGCAATAGCCTTGGCACCATCAATTATAGTTATCCCGGCTCCGGAAACCTGTAAAAATGCTCCAAAAAGAATAAATAAAAACACATATGTAGCAGATACTCCCAGAGGTATGGTATAAATTCCCGAAGTACCAAGTGCATTACTTACAACCCTGGCATAACTATAACCGGGGTGGCCTAAGAAACCTGGAAGGGCTTGACCGAATAGGGAATAGGCGTAAAAAGCTAAAGCAAGAATCGGCATTGTCCAGCCTAGCATTCGACGCGACAATTCTATTAATAATATAATTGCAAGCGTACCTATGTAGACGTCTGTTGTTGTTGGCATAGCGCCCTGTCTGAATACAAGCCCGCTGAATTGGTTGAAAATATATACGACTATACCAATAGACAATAAAGCTAAAATAACATCTAAAATTGTAAATCGATCCAAAGGACTATTTTTAGCAGCTGGAGTTAGTAAAAATCCCAAAACCATTATAAAGCCAAGGTGCACTGCTCTAAATAAAAAAGGGTCTATAGGGTAGGCGAACATAATAAACAGATGATAAACTGAAGCACTTAAAGCAATAATGCTTACCAAGTACCACATTACTCCGGTAAGTTGTCTTCCGGTTGGTTTATCAATTTCTCGAAGTTTTTCTTCACTTACTTCTATAATCTCAATTTCTTCTTCATTCTTTTTTTTGTTGTTCAATTCAGGCTCCTCTCTTTCGAAAACCTAATCTATGATTTTAAAAATAAATGCTATTTAATATCATTAGCCTGCAATTGATTAAATAAACAATTGCAGGCTAATGATAATGTTTTAATTTTTTTACAATCTAATTAATCAACTGGAACCGCATCTGGATGGACTTCTATGCCAGCCTCCTGGTAATATCTGTATGCACCTGGATGTAGTGGCAGAACAATATTCTTTACACTATCGGGTGTTATCGTTCTTAAACCAGCAAATCCTTCATATAATCTGTCTAAATTTTCAAATATAGCTTTAGTATATTGATATACCATATCTTCTGGTAAATCCTTGTGAGCAAAGTACACATTCCAGTCTGCAACAGTTAACACTTTTTCATCAAATCCAGGATAGGGGCCTATTGGAATTTCCAATGCAGAGAAGAAAGGCATCTTTTCTCTTATTTTTTCAATATCTTCCTCATATTTAACTCCGACTATCTTGGCATCTAAAGTGGCAGCTGCTTCATTTGCAGCAGGCGTCGGCACTCCACCACTTGTGCAACCTAAATCCAAGAGATTATCCCTCATGAGATTCACTGTATCTCCTAAGCTGGTGTGGACAACTCGAGAGGGGTTCACGCCTAAGATATCCAGAACCATCCTGAACCAGAAATCAGATGTACCACCAGCAGGGCCACCAGATACAATTTTACCATCAAGGTCTCTAAAGGCGTCTACATCATCAGCCACTGTCCATCCATGCAAGTAAGAAACGTGCTGTGGATGTATTGCTCTCATATTACGATATTCTTCGGCATCTTTTTCAAAAAGACCGGTTATATCTGTACCAGTCCAGGCTTCCCATGCTGCACCTTGAGATATCTGGGCAGTATGAAGGTCGCCAGTATTAATTAACATGGTATTGTGGAATGAACCTCCACTTTCCTCGACAGAAGCATTAACACCTACTTCACTCCACACTTCGGAGAGTATCCCACCGACTAAATACATTGTGCCACCTACTGAGGCAGCACCCATAGAGATTACGCGTGGCCAATCTTCTTGAGCAAAAGCTCCCTGTGGTATTGTAGCTGCTAATAATAGAACCACTATTAAAATGATAGAAAAGTGTTTTATTTTCATGTTTATTTACCTCCAATTTATTTTTATCACTTGAAATTATCCAAAGTTCTTTAAATTTTTAAGCCATTTAAAAAGCTTAAATAAGTATAGTATTAACTGAATCAACCACCCCCTTGCCTACTATCCACTACTTGCCAATTAAATATATACTAAATTAATTTATTTAATATATATTTTATATTTAAGAAAAATAACGCTCAAAATTTCTTAATTATAGAAATATAATAGCTTAGAGTACTAAACTAATAAAATATTTTAAGTTAGATATCATTAAAAGTCAAACACGTTACCTTCTTGTCCACTGTTAATATTTTTATTTAATTACCTTTAGATTTAAATTAAAAAATGTTTACCAGGAAAAGAAATAGCAAATTTTAAAAAGAAAAAGGGAGTTTTAATTATAGTTATAGTTATAGTATATTGTAACATGCTTAAAAAATCAAAAAAATAAATTTGAATTACCTTACCGGAAGTTCTTCAAATTATTTTACTGCTAAAATAACCAAATATAAACTTGGAAAATGGAGACTTTTTGGTTGAATAAAATAAACTTATTAATCATCTTAGCAATTTTTATGAAATCATACCAGGGTTATTAGGGAAATAGAAGGTCGTTGATTAGAAATTATTAGAAATAAGTAAAAAAATACTTTACCGGAATAGATACAGGTGATATTCTATATTCTATAAAAGTAACTACACTAAACAAATGCTACTTAAAATCAGGATGTTTATTAAATAAAAAATGGGAGACATTATATAAATGGCAATGTTTAATTATTTTCCTGTTGGAAAAAAAGGGTTATTAAAACTTTATGATTGGCTTGATGAATTCACACAAAAAAATCATGAATATATATGTAAAAAGAACATAGGCAAATCTTCAGACAATAAATGGGATATACCTGCTTTTTTTGTAACAAATAAACAAATTTCAGATGAAGATAAGCAAATATCGGTAATCACTCTTGCAAGGCATGGTCAGGAAAAAGGTGCCAGAGTTGTCGGTCCTGAAATATTAAATTACCTGGTTAGTGATGATGCAAAAATTATCAGGGACAGACAAATAGTTATTTTGATACCTGTCCTAAATCCAGAGGGTTTTATTTTAGATGAATTTCATTCCAGTAAATTTGGTATTACCGATACTGAAAGAGAAGTTTTAGGTAATCTTTGTGATGAATATAAACCAGATATGATGATGGATTATCACAGTCTGGGTAAAGTAGAAGGATCAAAATATGATATAGGAGATATGGAAGTAATTATTCCTGCTAATACTTCTAAATGGGGTATGGATGAGCAAATTTACCAGTATACTGCAAGTAAAATGGCTGATTATTCTTCCTCGCGAGGTTGGCCTTTTGAAGTTCATACTTTAGAAGATTTGTCCAGTTATTATTTTGGAGATCCTAAAACCGGGAGATTGCCACGTCGGTACTTAAAAAATAAAGTATATTTACTTGATATACAGGATTTTAATGAAACCTATGATTTTCCTGGTAAACCTGGCTATACTAATTATACTTGCGGACCTGCATATAACAGGTGGCATACATTGGTTTTCGGTATTGAAACAAATCATTGGAGTTTAAATGCTGAAAATGTTGCTATAAGCGGATTAATTCCTTGTATTGCCTTATTAAAGATGGGTCAGGAAAAGGCTCCCTGGGAAAAAGAAGAAGGTTATCCCATAAATCTTTTGTGCGGAGATTTTAGAATTTCAATAAGAGCTAAAGGCAGTAATCATTCTGAGAGAAGATTATCACGTGAAAAAATTTGGAATGTAAAGGATAAATTCAGTATTTTAAAAAGGGAACTTATAGACCCGGAAACAACTTTAGTCAAGGTTTGTTATATTGGAGAAGAAACTCCATTAGAATTTGCTCTTTGTTTGCGCATGAGACAGAAATTAATAAAAAAAGTACTAGTAGAAGATAAAGATATTTCTTTTGACACATTCACGGATAAATGTTCTACATTTCTTTATTTCCCATTATCTTTTAATAAAGAAAACTTATTGAAAATTAAAATTAAACACGATGCTTTTAATAAGCGAATTTAGAGTCAGTGAACCCCTGGTGATTACTGTAAAAAATGAAAAGGCAGAAAAGATATAAAGTTCTTAATCAAGAAAATAAAGCGAAAAATTAAGGAAATTTGATATAGAAATGAATTACCTAAAGCTCTTTATATAATTCTTTATAAAATGTATCTTATAGTGTAGCGATTAATCAACATTTTGTTTATATACAATTAGCTGTACTATAAGCCTAAAACAGAAGGGAGGGTTGCGTATTATAAAATATGTTTTTTTACATTTAAAGTAATAGAAGATGTTAAAATATAAAAGGAGATACAGTAATAAATTATGTACAAGAAACACTTTTCGTTTATTCTAGTAGTAATATTAATCTTAATAGCTTTTTTTCCACAAACAACTTTCGCGCAAGAGGATTGGCCTCGAGTTATTTCAATAGGAACAGCTTCTGTTGGTGGCATGCTACACCTGGTAGGGGGATTGCTTTCAGAATTTTGGATCGAAATCGGTGTAAATGCTTCTGTTGAGGATAGTGGCGGGTCCTTCCATAATACAATGCTAATTAATAAAGGAGATCTTCATACTGCTTTAATATCCCAGGGTGCAGCGTGGGAAGCCTGGTCAGGTGAAGAAATAACTGGGCTCTTTGAAAATGAAGCAGAATATTACCATCAAATGAGAGGGATTCACCCATTGCATGTTTCGCAAATGCATTCATGGACTGTGGATGATACAATAGAATCCTATCGCGATCTTGATGGCAAAATTGTCTCAGGCGGCCCTGCTGGTGGGACATCTGATTTCTGGTTCAGGATGGTTATGGATATCTTAGGGGTTAAACCTGCAAGAGTTGTTTATACCAGCTTAGGAGATACTGTAAATCTTATTAGAGACAATCTTTTAGATTTAGGTACTGTAAGTGGAGGTTTCCCTGTACCAGCTGCTAACGAAGCATCAGCGACTTTGGGTGCACACATAGTTGGTGTTAAATTCGAAGAAGATATTGAGAAAATTAAAGAACAGATGCCCTTCTTCTCTACAGTGGAAATTCCTGCTGGAGCTTACCAGGGACTTGATGAAGCTTTGCTAACTGTAGGTGACTGGAATGTATATTTTGCTCACAAAGACTTGCCCGAAGAGATGGTATATCAATATACTAAATCTGTATTTGAGAATTTAGATCGTTTATACGAAGGACACGCCAGCTTAAAAACAGTAACAGCTGACAGTGTTAAAAATATAGTTCTTCCACTTCACCGCGGCGCATATCGGTATTATAATGAAGCAGGCATTGAAGTTCATCCTGATGCTATACCAGTGGATTAATGTTAATATGTTAATATATAATAATTGAAGAATCATTCAAATCAGCCTGTAATTTTTAATTTGCAGGCTGATTTGAATGATAACCAAAGTACTCAAAAGCGGTAATTAATATTCGTTATTCTTCTGCTACAGTTATTGGTGGTGCTGCCGAAGTGCTTTGCTGGGGTACAGCAGTGAAATATGTAGAATGACACAGAGAGATATCTTTAAATAAAATTACTTATTCTAATCAGGTTCGGCGCTTATATTGAAAAACGATTAAAAGATATAAAAACATTATTGACAGGTGTATTTTTCGGTGCTTTTTATAAAGAAAGAAGCTTAAAGAAACGGAGATTTGATTATGAATAAATATTTTATGTTGGTTGGACTGCCATTATTACTTATTGCTGTGTTTATCTTTAATTTTTCTATATTTGCCAGTGATCTAACACTGGGCGGCCAGCTGAATGCTTCTGTAACAGGATTTTATGACAGCCAATTAGGAACCGGCTATTTACCCCAGGCTAATCTTGATTTAGAGTTATTTTTCCCCCGCTGGGGTAATAATGAAATCAGATGTGCCGGCAATCTTTATACTGATATTGCCGGTGGCAAGGTAGGTTTTTTCTGGAAAAGACTATACTGGAAACATCGCTTTGATGACTTTCACCTTACTATAGGAAGGCAACCTATATCCTGGTCTTTTGGCTCCCTGTTAAATCCGGTAGACTACTCTTTAGGGGCAGTTGCCTTGGAAGAGGATTACAGCGCCAAATTCCAGAATGCCATAGAGATTTATTATCCTGTTAACTGGCATACCAGCCTATCTCTGGTAGCTTCATCGCCAGGCACTCTGCAAAATACCAAGATAGGTCTTAGAGGCAGGACCCTGATCAATGATTTTGATGTTACGCTACACTTTGTACAGGAAAAGGTAATGGCAGTTGAAGCAGGACAGCAGCGTTTCGGTATCACCGCCAAGGGAGATATAGGCAAATATGGTGTCTATGGTGCCCTGGGATATTACCGGGATGAAAAAAACTCTTTTTCCTTCCTGGTCGGTGCTGATTACAGTTATTTCTTCCAGGCAGGCAATCGGCTGTATCTGCAGGCTGAATATCTTAATATTCCCCCGAACCTTCTATCCCAGATTACCGGCTCTTTAATGACAGGGCAAGCAGACAGCCAGGATAATAATATTCATCTCTTTGCAGGAAATGCTGCCTATCAGATTGATGATTTTTCCAGCATTAGCCTGACATCTTTATGTAATATAAGTGATGGTTCATACTTGTTTATGCCCGGCTATACCAACCAGCTCAGTAACAGTACAACCCTGAAAATTCAGGGTGGAATAGCCCTGAATACAAAAAACGAAACAGAATCAGCTTCCTTGCTATCAGGTTTTAATAAACCTTCACAGGTATTTATTGAATTAGGTGTCAGTTATGCTTTTTAATATTATAGGTAATGAATCTATTATATCCAAATGATAATTCAGGAACAATATTCCCATATTTTTTGTGACGTTAGCGCAGACAACTGTCAATAAAGATTCAGAATAAAATAGTATTCGACTTGCGTCTTTTCCGGATGGAAGTGCTCTATTACCTAAATTTAAATTTTTCTAGTAAATTACAATTATCCGTGTTAGCTATTCGATTCCTTCTTTTGTTAATTTAGCTATTTATAGAGGTAATTGTTCTAAAATAATTTTAACTCCACCATTGGAACCCCCGGTGACAATATCTGCTGTCTTAACTTCTCCTGGTTGAAATTCCCATTGTTTGCTTTCACCCTTTTGCAAGGACAGTTCCAATTTTTCAATAGAATCCTGGTATTCTCCTTTAAAGAAAGTAATTTCAAATAGAGAGATTCCCGATGTTTCATTATCACCGATAATAGTTAGTTTAACTTGTTTGTTCTCACTGAAAAATAATCCCTGTCCAAAATTTTCAAAAAGATAATATTCATTTCGTTCAATTTCATCTGTGAAAAAAGATTCCTGCACAACAGTGGCCAGAACAGTTCCTTCATTGACTTTTATCTCTATTAAATCAATGTTAAGACTACTGCTGAAGTCAGGCCTGGTTTTTCTTTTAGAGGTGATTGTTTTTTCGGTAATTTGGTTGTTGAGTGGCTGGTTATTTTGAAAGGGAGTGATAACAATTGATGCATCATCAGCACTCTTATTCTCGATAACCAAGTTCTTCCCCAGGGAGGGATTAACATAGACTTTCAATATTTCTCCCGCGGTTAAGGTTCTCCCAATCGGGGCTTCCCCTGTAAGGATATTTGAATTTGAATCTGATGTGATATCATCCCTAGCGTTTGTTTCTGACTGTATTTTTTCGTCCAAATCCTCCATGGAAGCCATTTTTTCATAATCTTCAGGGACCTTAAAATACCTTTCATTTTGATTTCCCACTTGTATATTGAGTAATTCAAAGGTACTTTGTTCTGAATGAATTAAAGGAATAATAACCTTTATTCGTTGTTTTAATTCAGGAGAATACCATGCTTCGATAAAACCATCCACCCCTTCCCGGGTATAGATATATTTAGCACATTGAAAGCCATTAACCATTTCTATGCCGGCTTTCTCTTCCTGGTATCCCTCGGTAATCATTTCCCATCCAATGATAGGATTAAACAAGAACATTTCTTCTCTGGTAAATTCCATGTAAAATTTCATAATCGGATGCAACCCCAGATAAGTATCTTCCTGTCGATTGGCAATAATAACAATAGGTTCGCCGAAGCTATCCTGGCCTTCCAATCGATAGAGGTGATTCTTCACAAAGTAGTCGTAATTATAAGTTTCTTCAGGCTGGGTAATTTTAATCTTAGCAGAAAATTCCTGTGCGAAATTCGAGCTCGAGGTAGTAAAAATTATTAAAAACACAAAGAGCAAAAGAAAAAAACCACAAAGAAGCGAGCTATTTTTCTTTTTCATGGGAAAAACTCCTTTATTATTTTTTATTAGTTTTATTTAACCCCTTTTTGTCATTTTAACACAAATTAAAATGAAAAAATATTGTTAAATAAATTTACTAAGGTCAACAAAAAAATAATAATGTCAATACATGGAACTATTTATCATTGACATAAAAAGATTATATTTGTATACTGTTGAAATATAATTAAAATAATACGGACAGAAAATAAAAATACAAAAAAGGATTAGTAAAAATATTTAGTAGGGTCTAGAGAGCAAAGTCAAATGGTGTAAGATTTTGTCCCATTAATAAATATTTTGAACCCACCTTAAATTGTTAAAAGCGAAGAGCTTTATTCGGTTTCCCGACCGTTATCAATGGGAAAGTATAATCTCAAAGTATTCATGATATATTTTGAGGCGTACTCTTATATAAAATGTTACTACCTTTATTTTTAATAGAGTGGTATAGCGGAAGCAAACTCTTTCGTCTCTATTTAGGGACTTAAGAGTTTTTTTATTTTAGAATAAGTAAACAGGAATAAGGAGACAGATATGAAAACGAAAAAATGTTTTGAAAGCATTAAGCGACTTGTAATTAAAATTGGCACTTCTACTATCATAAATGAGTCAGGGGAAATTAATTATAATTATTTAAAAACCATAGCAGAAGTTGCCAATGATTTACATAATCAGGAAAAAGAGGTGGTTATTGTATCTTCCGGGGCAATCGGGGTAGGTTCGAGTAAATTTAACTTCCAACAAAAGCCCAAAAAATTAGATGAAAAACAAGCCATGGCCGCTATTGGTCAGGGTTTATTAATTAACCTATATGAGAATATTTTTTCTAAGTACAATATTATAGTAGGGCAAATGCTTTTAACCAGAAGTGATTTAGAAGATGAAATACGTCATCATAATACCTGTAATACTTTTAACGCCTTATTTAAATATAATGTAATTCCCATTGTTAATGAAAACGATACTGTTGCGGTAGAAGAAATCGTTTATGGCGATAATGATACTCTTTCAGCAGTTGTATCAGTATTAATTGAAGCAGATTTGCTCATTATGCTTTCAGATATTGATGGCCTTTATTCTGGGGATATTCGGACAAACAAAAAATCAAAAAAAATATCTTATGTTGAATTAATAGATGATAAAATTGAATCCTATGCCTGTGGAGCAGGTAGTAATTTCGGAACAGGTGGGATGAGAACAAAAATATCTGCAGCAAGACTAGCAACAGCAAGGGGAATTCCAGTTGCAATAATTAAAGGCACCAAACCGGAAGAAATAATGGAAATTATCAAGGGCAATAATACCGGGACTATTTTTTTACCAAAAAAAGTGGAGGTAAATGATTAGATGGATAAATTAATTTCTATTGGTAAAAAGGCAAGAATAGCTGCCATTAAACTGGCTAATTACTCCACAGATGGAAAAAATAAAGCCTTAAAATGTATGGCTGATAATTTAATGGAAGAAATACCATTTATCTTGCATGAGAATTTAAAAGATTTAGAATTAGGCAGGGAAAAGGGAGTAGAAAAGGCCTTTTTAGATCGGTTAATGTTAGACGAGAAAAGGATTAATGCAACCGCAAAGGGTTTGTTAGAAATTGCCAAATTACCAGACCCTATCGGTAGGGTAGAATCAAAAATTAAGAGACCTAATGGTCTTTGTATTGAAAAAAGAATAGTACCTATGGGTGTTATTGGAATTATCTATGAGGCAAGGCCAAATGTGACTGTTGATACTTCTGCTTTATGTTTTAAGGCAGGTAATGCCGTCATTTTGCGTGGCGGTTCCAGGGCAATTAATTCAAATAAAGCCCTGGTAAAGGTACTAAAAAATGCTTTACAAGAAGAAGGTGTCTCTTCTGAAGTCATTCAACTTGTTGAAGATACCAAAAAGAGTAGTGCTATTCAATTAATGAGAATGAGAAATTACATCGATTTACTTATTCCTCGTGGCGGTGCATCTCTTATTAACAGTATTGTAGAAAATTCATTAGTTCCAGTCATTGAAACAGGTGTAGGAAATTGCCATATATTTATTGATGAATCAGCTAATTTAGAAATGGCAAAAGATATTGTTATCAATGCCAAAACCAGTAGGCCTTCAGTATGCAATGCGGTAGAGACTCTCTTGATTGCTGATAGTATAGCCCTAAAATACTTGCCTGTAATATTGACAGAGCTTGAAGAATTGGGGGTGGATGTTAGAGGATGCAAAAAAATAAAAAAATTATTTCCCAAATACAAAATCGCCACTGAAGAAGATTGGTATACTGAATACCTTGATTACATTATTTCTGTTAAAATAGTCAGAGATACTGAAGAAGCAATTAAACATATTAATAAATATGGAACACAACATTCAGAAGCAATTATAACAGAGAACGAAGAAAATGCTGAAAGGTTTTTACAGGAAATTGATGCTGCAGTAGTCTATGTGAATGCCTCTACCAGATTTACTGATGGATTTGAATTTGGAATGGGAGCCGAAATTGGCATCAGTACTCAAAAATTACATGCACGTGGACCAATGGGATTAAAAGAACTCACTAGCTACAAATATATCGTTTATGGTGATGGACAAATTCGTTAAGCAGTCCTAATTTTGATTATTTCAATTGTGCTTTATACATACTTTCATAAAAAGGAATAAAATTGTTAAATAAAGATTTAAAAAGAATCCCTGAAAAGAAAATTGATTTACCAGTCGTGCTGGCAATCGCAGTAACACTTATATTTTGGGCATCTGCTTTTGCCGGTATCAAGGTTGGATTGAAGGCTTATAATCCAGGTGATTTAGTTCTCCTGCGCTTTTTAACGGCTTCAGTAGCATTGTTCGTCTATGCTTTTATTACCCGTATGTCCTTACCGGAAAAAAAAGATATTCCAATGTTGCTTTTTCTTGGTTTTATCGGAATAACTGTTTACCATCTGGCTCTCACTTATGGAGAATTAAAGGTGACCGCCGGCTCTGCCAGTCTTTTGATTGCCTCTGCTCCAGTCTTCACAGCTGTTCTGGCTATGTTTATCTTAAAAGAGAAAATAAGTGTCTGGGGATGGGCAGGAGTATTTCTTAGTTTTTTTGGTATAGGTTTAGTTGCAATAGGAGAAGGAAGCAGTGTCAGTTTTGAACCAGCAGCTTTTTTAATCATCCTGTCTGCTGTTAGTACTAGTTTTTTCTTTGTTTTGCAAAAACCTTATTTAAAAAAATACTCACCATTACAATTTACTGCTTATGCAATCTGGGGCGGTACTTTATTCCAGCTAGTATTTCTGGGTGGCTTATTTGAAAAAATACTAGTAGCACCTCTTGAATCAACACTCGCTATTGTATATATGGGGATCTTCCCGGCAGCCCTGGCTTATGTTAGTTGGGCATATGTTCTCTCACGAATCCCTGCTTCTGTGGCAGGGAGCTATCTGTATTTGTCTCCGGTGTTGGCTATATTCATTGCCTGGATATGGCTAAGTGAAGTTCCAACTTTTTTATCATTGATAGGAGGGTGTTTAGCTCTAACAGGGGTCATCATTGTAAATATTTGGGGTAAAATAGTTATTAAAAAATAGTTTGTATTTTTAGAAAGAAAGGTAAATAGCATGAAGACTATAAAGGAAGAGTTTCAAAAATTAAAGGACCCGGAACGGGCAACCCATCTTCAAAGATATTTCAAAACCAACAAAGGGGAATATGGTGAAGGAGATATATTCTTAGGTATCCGAGTTCCAGTTGTTAGAAAGATTGCCAGGAAATATAGAACAATCTCATTAGAAACTGTCTCTGAGTTTCTCCAATCTTCATTTCATGAAGAACGATTATTTGCTCTTATTGTATTGGTTGACGCCTTTAGTAAAACAAACGAGAAGGATAGGGAAAAAATTTACAATCTTTATCTGAATAATACTGAATATATAAACAACTGGGATTTAGTTGATATTTCAGCTGGCAAAATAGTGGGGACATATTTATTTGATCGTAACAGAGAACCTATTTATATTTTAGCAAAATCGAAAAATTTATGGGAACGCAGAATTGCTATTATAGCTACTTCATATTTTATTAATCAAAATGAATTTAATGACACCGTAAAAATTGCTGAAATTATGTTAGAAGATAAAGAAGACCTTCTCCAGAAAGCCGTTGGCTGGATGCTCAGAGAGATTGGGAAAAGAGATATTGAGGCAGAAGAAGGTTTTTTAAAGAAGCATTACCAGTATATGCCCAGGACTATGCTGCGCTATGCAATTGAAAAATTCCCTGAAGAAAAACGCCAGTGTTATTTAAAAAAATGTTAAAATAGAGTTGGGAAAGAGATTCGAGGTAAAATATGAGCAAAAAACAATGGTATGAAAAATTATTTGAGAACTATGCAGAAAAATATGATAAAGAGTGTTTTACCCAGGGAACAATCGGTGAGTGTGATTTTATTGAACAGGAATTAGACTATAATAAATCTTTAAAAATATTAGATGTAGGATGTGGGACTGGCAGGCATTCTATAGAATTAGCAAAAAGAGGATATATTGTTATCGGGATAGATTTATCTGAATCACAAATAAAAAAAGCAAGAGAAAAAGCAAAGACAAGTGGTCTTATGATTGATTTTCAGCAGCAGGATGCCAGGGATCTACATTTAGATTCTTCCTATGATGTGGCCATCATGCTCTGTGAGGGTGGGTTTCCCCTGATGGAAACCGATGAGATGAATTATGAAATACTCCAGAATGTTACCAGGGTGCTGAAAAAGGAAGCAAGATTTATTTTTACTACGTTAAATGGACTTTTCCCTCTATATCATTCGGTTGAACAATTTTGTGCTTCTACTACTGAAGAGGGGAATGCCACCTACCGTAGCAATACCTTTGATTTAATGACTTTTCGTGATTACAATATTACTGAAATTGAAGATGATGATTGTAACAAAAAGATTATCGAATGCAATGAAAGATACTATGTTCCAAGTGAAATCACCTGGATGCTAAAATCTCTTGGTTATCGGAAAATTGATATTTTCGGGGCAAAATTAGGCGCATTCTCTCGAAATAATAAATTAACTACTGAAGATTTTGAAATGCTGGTTATCGCTGAAAAATAAATAAGAATTGCTTAACTTAATTCCCAGGACATAGGAAAAGATAAGACAAAATTATTTTAGAAAAGGTAAACTAAAAATATATAAAAGATTTAGTAGAAAACATGTATCATCCAAGATTAAAAGGCACTCATTATGAGATGGGTCAAAAAATGGGTCATATATTCAGGAAAAACAAAGCTGAATTTCCTATCCGGCTTGATTTATTTCAGACAAAATATGGTAAGGAAAGTTCTATATTATTAAAGGAGTATTTTCCTGAAGCAGCAGAAGAGATAAGAGGAATTACTGATGCCATAGAATATGATAATGATTTATTTACTGCCTGGCTTATGTGTATGGGATGCTGTCTTGATATAGATGAAAACAGCAGTGTGGAAGTACGTGGATGCACAGCATTCAGCTTTTTCAATCAGGGTCGAGTCTATTATGGCAGGAATAATGATCTGCCCCCTTTTTTAAAAAAGATAAGCAAGAGTATCTATTACCAGCCTGAAGGTAAGCCGGCTTTTATTTTAAATACTTCTTCCTTTATAAACGGAGAAGAAGGCATAAACCAATCCGGTCTGGTAGTGGCAATGACCTTTGTCCAGCCAAAAATAGATGAGATAAAACCCGGTATTAATTCAGTATTTTTAGTTCGATATATCCTGGAGAATTGCCGGAATGTATCAGAAGGAATAGAGAGTTTAAAAAAGCTACCTATTGCTTCCAGCTGTAATATACTTTTAACAGATAAAAAAGGTGAAATGGTAGTTGTCGAATGTAATCCGGCAAAAATCTATTTTAGGTACCCGATAAAAAATAAGAATGGTGAAGAATTTATTATTACTGTGAATCATTTTACCTCAGAGATTATGCAAAAACATGATGCAAGTGATAGGAATGTGTATTTTTCCGCAGACAGGTATCAGACTGTATATAATGCCCTGCATAATATTAATAATAATGACGGTATAAAGTATGCCAGAAATATTCTCAGCGGGAAATACGGTTTTATATGCCAGTATAAAAAAGCCTTAAACTTTGATACTATCTGGTCATCAATATTTGATATTACTGGAAAGCAGATATTAAGAGCAGAAGGAAATCCACTTAGGACTAAATTTATAAACGATGGTAGGCTGTTTACTTAATCTGAAAATTAGAATCACACTCTGGTTTTTTTAGAAAAAAATATGAAAGATACTCTAAAAAGTTGAAAATAAAGAAAAAATTCATAATATACATTTCTCAGGTGATACTATGTTTTTAGATGATACTTTATACGCTTCACTGGAGGTGGCAGGAGGTAAGTATAATTTTTCTTTTCTTTTTACTTATAATATAATATCTAGTAGGGAAAGGGTTGATATGGACAAAAAAGAAGCAAGTTATTTTATTAATGGGGAACAATATATTAAATTTTCATTAACTGAAAAGACGCTATATGTGCTTGGAATGATAGATTCTATTTTGAGTATGTTACATATAATTGACCCGGATAAATATCAAACAATTAAGAACAAGGTAAGGAATCTAACCTCTTCTCAGCTAAGGAAAGTGCTTGATGATTATTTAAAGAAAAATCCCCAGGGTTTAAGTTTTTGTGTAGCGCGTTCTTTTTTGTATGCACTTGACGAGATTATCCAGGAATAATACAAATAAAAAGAGAGGAGATTATAATCTCCTCTCTTTAAGTAAATTAAATAGTCTGATGAGTAATTTACCAGCGTCCTCCACGGCTTCCCTTGAATCCCTGGTCAAAACCAAAGGCACTATTTCCCATGTTAAACTTTTGCATCTGGAAACCTATTCCACAATTTTCCAGCTGTTCAGGGGTTAGCAGTTCTTTTACTTGCATCTGTCTCTCAGTAGCTTTCATTCTTAACTCAACTTGTAGAGCAGCTATTTCTTCTAATTTAGACTTTACTTGTTCCATATCAATCTCATCAGCGAATTTTAGCTCTCTCATTTCTAATTGCTTTACTTGGATTTGATTTCTGAGCTCCAAGGTTTCTTTCTGGGAATCTAATATAATTTGTCTGATTTCAGCAATCTGTTCTGTAGAAAGATCCAGGTTCATCATTCCTCTAAAATCTCTGCTTTGTAAGGATTGACCATAAGCATGTCCGGAAATATTTCTGTCCTGTACCCAGGATTGATTTGGCATTCCAGGTTTCCCGCTGATGTTACCATGTCCTCTTGCATCAGCAAACGATGTCACACTCAATACCATAAATAGTATTGCTATTATTAGTGTTAAAAAAATAAATTTCTTTTTCATAATTTGTTTACTCCTTCTTTTATTATGAAATTTTTATTCTTATCTATATATACGCAAAGATAAAGTACTTTCTTTCAAATTTTTAAAAAATTTTAAGAAAATGATTTGGTGCTAAAAAATAATTGGGTCAATTTCAAAAACTCAATTACTTTTTGAGATTTTTCTAATACTTCTGTGCCTGTAAAAAAATGGAAGATAGGACTTTTTTACACAATGTTTACAAAATATTGATTGTTATTTTACTTTTATTTGTTAATTTTAACGGGTGAAGTACTTAAATTTATTAGAAAAAATCAAGAGGAGGATAATTTTATGAAAATCAGGAAAGCGATTTCCACCATTTGTGTAATTTTGTTAATAGCTTTGCCAGTATATGCTTATGATGCCCCGGAAGAAAGTTCGGGCCAGCAGGAGCTTTCTATACAGGATTCTATGCAGGAAGCAGATGAGCAGGTTATAGCCAGTGTCAATGGAGAAAATTTATACCGGGAACAACTTCAGCAAAAAACCAGACTTCAGTTAATTCACCAGCAATTATTTCAGATAGATCAAAAGTTTGCCCAATTTCTTAATTATTCAGAAGCTGGGCAGCAATTTCTTGAAGAATACAACAGATATATTATGAATGATTTGATTGATGAAGTTTTGCTTATGCAGGAGGCAGATAGAAGGGGAATAAAAGTAACCGAAGAAGATGAAGATTACTATTTCGAAGAGCATATAGAAAATATTAAAGAACAACAGGGAATAAACGAAGAAGAGATAGTAGAAATTTTGCAGGGACAAGGGGTTGATTCACTGGAACAATATCAGCAAATTTTTGTTGAAAATACTAATTTATTAGTTGAAAAATTGACCAATGAGGAAATAATAAGCGATATAGAAATAACAGATAAAATAGCCATGCAAATTTATGAACAAAACAAAGGACAATTTACCGATAGAGAAGGTAATATTGCTCCATTTGAAGATATAAAAAATCAACTTAAGGCACAGATAATGCAGCAAGAAGAAGCCAATATCCTGGAAGAATTTACCCAGGAATTAAGAGACAATGCGGATATTAATATATTGTTTTAAGACACTTTAAAAAATTGAAACCGGGCCTTGAATAATAGAAGTAAAGAGAAGGCAAATAGCGAATACGGATAATTCAAAGCCCGGATAATAAAAATTTACCAAATAGAAGAAAATATATTATTTCTTTTGAAAATATGCCCAACTGCTATTGATAGCATAAAAAGTAATATAATTTTTCATTTGACGAAGGTTTTAAATTATAATAGAATCTAATTTAGCTTATTATCGAAAAAGAATTTTTTCTCCAGAATTGCGCCCGTGGCTCAATTGGACAAAGCAACTGACTACGGATCAGTAGATTGGGGGTTCGAGTCCCTCCGGGCGCACCAAATCATTCTGTATTCAGTATATCGTATTCCGTATAACGTAATATAAAGAGGAATAGACACGATATTTATTCGTAAGTTTTTAGCAAGCAAGTAAAAATTGAATAAACACAGAAACTAAAGAAATACTTAAGGTAAATGAATATATATCTGAACTATAAGGAAAAAGATATTGGTAGAGGATATCAATCAGAAAATGATGAGAGAAGCGCTTCAACTGGCACAAAAAGCCTATGAACAGGAAGATGTTCCCGTTGGAGCGCTGATAGTTTTGGAAGATAAAATAATTGCCCAGGCATTTAACCAAAAAGAAGCATTACAGGATCCCACTGCCCATGCTGAGATTTTAGCTATACAGAAAGCATGCAGATATTTGAAGAATTGGCATCTGGATAACGCTTCTATCTATGTTACGCTGGAACCCTGCCCCATGTGTGCCTATGCCATTATTCAAGCGCGCTTAAAACGAGTTGTGTTTGGTGCCCATGATCCCAAAGCCGGTGCTGCTGGAAGTGTAGTAAATCTTTTTCAGAAAAGATTGTTTAACCATGATGTTGAGGTTATTGGTAATGTTTTGGCTGAAGAATGTGGAGCTATGTTAAAAGATTTTTTTAAAAAAAGAAGATAACCTTTTGTCACTTAAGAACTAAATATTTAATTTATCAAGGAGAGGTGGCCGAGTCCGGTTGAAGGCGCTCGACTCGAAATCGAGTAGGCAGCTAATCCCTGCCTCGCGGGTTCGAATCCCGCCCTCTCCGCCATTTTTAAATAGAGTATTTCCGGTTTAATTCGCATAGATATCTGAACTATAATTCTATTAGTTAGTCAAATACTAAACAAATAGGATAAAAATAATCTTAAATATGTATTATGAGGTATATTTTATGGTCAATTGTAAAAATACAGAAAAGCGGTACAAGTGTATTGTAGAGAGTTCCAACTATAGATTTTTGCAGATACTACAAAGGATAAAGGTGGTTCCGAAGAAGGAATCAGACCACATGAGCTATTAGAAGCGGCCCTGGCATCTTGCCTGAACATTACTATCCGAATGACTTTGAACAAGCTAAAAGTATAAGTAAAAAATATTACGGTTCAGGTCGATTTGGTGAGAGATATTGAAGGTAAAACAATCTTTAATTATAAATATAATATTGGTGCCAATTTAAATGATAATCAGAAGAAAACAATTGAGAATTCTATTTCCAATTGTTCGGTAAAAAAGACATTACTAAAAGGAATTAGTTTTGAAAATCATAGCATGGAATGATTAAATAATAAACTATTTGGAAAATAATATGGAAATAAAGTTTGCAAAAATTGGCATATGTGGCCTTTCCTGCCGGCTTTGCCCACATTATCATATGAACACCAGTAGTCGTTGCCTGGGTTGTAAAAGTGATGACAGAATAAAAGTGGGATGCCCATTTATTACATGTGCCATAAAAAGAAAGGGAATTGAATTTTGCTGGGATTGTGCTGAACATGAGATTTGTGAAAAATGGAAAAAGCACAGGGAAGCGGGTAAAAAGGTTGATTCATTCAAGTGTTACCAGAAACTGGAAGATGATATTGCTTTCATTCATAAAAGACGTATTGAAGAATTTGAAAAAACTCAAAAGATTAGAGAACAATTATTAAAAGAAATGTTGGCAGAGTTTAATGAAGGACGTTCCAAAAGCTATTATTGCATTGCAGCTACTGTTCTGGAGATCGGAGAGCTGGAACAGGCATTAGCAGAAGCAAAGCAAAAATCTAATGGGCTGGATATAAAAGGTAAATCCAGATACCTTCATTCTATATTGGATGATATTGCCAGGAAGAAAAAATATTATCTAAAGATAAGAAGGAGAGAGTAAATAATGGAAGAAATGAATCTCGATGATTTTTTATCTACGAATCCCAGGATTAAATATGCCTGTGCTAAACAATCCATTATTGTTTCTCAGGACAAACCTGATCAACTTTATCCAGACATCGATTTTTTTATAAAACTGCTTGATAGCCCAAACAATATAATAAAATGGACAGCGATCCGGGTTATCGGAAACCTGTCAAGGGCAGACCGAGAAGATAAGGTTAGCTTCATCCTTCCTCGTATGCTGGATTTTTTAAGAAGCGGAAAGCTGATCACAGTGAATAATACGATTCTGGCACTGACTGAAATCGCCAAGAGCAAACCAGAACATTCAGATAGAATTATGGATGAACTTCTTAAAATAGAAGATTTTCGTCTTGAAACGACGGAATGTACCAATATTGCCGTTGGTAAAACATTAATTGCTTTTGATAGACTGAAGGGCTTGATAAAAGATAAAAGAAAAATAATACCCTTCATTGAAAAGCAGAAAAATAATCCCAGAAATGCCACCAGGAAAAAGGCGTTAATGCTATCCAAGAAAATTTTTAAATTGAAAAATATGAAAAATTGAAAATAACTTTTTAGGGAGGAGTAAAGATGACTCAAGTTCTATCAGTTTGCGGGTTATTATGCGACCAATGTGAATATTTCAATAGCCATTGCAAAGGTTGTCAAACTGTTAGTGGATCAACTTTCTGGGCAAAAGCAGTCTTTCCGGATAAAATATGCCCTCTGTATCAATGTGCAGTTATGGAAAGAAGATATTCTTATTGTGGTCAGTGTCCTGAACTTCCCTGTAAAAAATATGCTGACCTGAGAGATCCCAATATTTCTGAAGAAGAGCATTATCAATCAATAAAAGAAAGAGCTTCGAGATTGAAACAGATGGTAAAATAGTGTAGTAATGAAGAGTGTAAAGCGAAAATTAAGTAGCTGAATCATGATATATGGTATTATACTCTATTAATAGGTTTGGTACCAACAAGTATTGGCAACAGAAAACAATGCAGATTATCATTCTGGATGTTCTTTTTTAAGAAGAATAGTGAATAAGGTATGATTTTTAAAAGAGACTTTCCAGAGAATAAATAAAAAATAAAAAACGAGATTAAGAATTAAAACAATGATAATTTTTTCTATTACCATATTAACTCTTATAGCATCTGTTGTTGGCACCATTACCGGTTTTGGGATTTCTACGGTGATGATTCCGGTTTTGGCTATTTTTTTCCCTCCAATCGAGGCAATATTTTTAGTTTCAATTATTCATTGGTTTGGTAATGTCTGGAAAATAATTCTTTTTCGTAAAGGTTTTAATCTGAAACTGCTTCTTCTTTTTGGGCTAACGGGATTTTTAACCAGCTATCTGGGAGCATCAATCTCTCTTGGTTCAAATGAAGAACTCCTTCTGCGTATTTTGGGTATATTTCTTTTCGGATACGCGCTATTTTTAATTTTTCAGACTGGTTTTAAGGTTCCGGCAGCTAATGCAACTGCCTTGCTTGGAGGTTCATTGTCGGGATTTTTCGCAGGAGTTTTTGGAATTGGAGGGGCAATTCGTAGCATGTTTCTATCTGCTTTCAACCTGCCCAAAGAGGTTTATATTGCTACAGCCGGGGCTATTGGACTGTTAGTAGATTCAACCAGGATTGCTACCTATTTTGCAGGTGGTGCACAATTATCAAAATTACTCTGGTGGGGTTTACCACTTTTTATTGCTATATCATTTATAGGGGCAAAGATTGCCCGACGTATTGTTGATAAGATACCCCAGGATAAATTTAGAATTGTAATTGCTATTTTTCTATTGGTTGTTGGTATCAAGTTAACAATTTGGCCTTAATACTATTAATAAAATGAGCATTATAACAAAAATTTTAATATTTAACATAGGATTCATTCATGTCAAAATATTTATATAATAATAAGTACCTTGAATCATGCCCTTTATGTGATGGGAAAAAATATTTCTACGGGCAATACCAAAAGCGTTCCTATTTTAGATGCGAAAAATGCAATAGTATTTCTTTAGAAAATAGCGATTATCCCGCACCAGAAGAAGAAAAAAAAAGATATACAGAGCATAATAATGATATAAAAGATATTAGGTATCAAAGTTTTGTAAGGCCGATTGTTTCTGCTATTACAAATGATTTTGAAGAACAGCACAAAGGGCTTGATTATGGTGCTGGTACAGGTCCGGTTATCACGAAATTGTTAACTGATTGTTCTTATAATATCAAACCTTATGACCCCTTTTTCTATAATTATCCGGATTATTTGAAAGAAAAGTATGATTATATTGTCTGCTGTGAAGTAATTGAACATTTCCATAAACCTTATCACGAATTTAAGAAATTAAAAAAAATGTTGAAGGAAAAGGGGAAACTATATTGTAAAACAGAACTTTTTGGAGAAGGTATTAATTTTGAGAAATGGTATTATAAGAATGATTTTACCCATGTCTTTTTTTACACTGAGAAATCAATTTATTGGATTAAAAATAATTTTAACTTTCAAAAAGTAACTATCAAGAATAGATTAATTACTTTTTTAAATTAAAATATGATTTTGACATCATCCACGCAAAAATATATATTTAATTAAGCACAATAAATAATTTTATATATATCTATGAAAGTTATATTTTAAAAAAATAGAAGAAAGGAAATAATTTTTATGCCCTGGATAGAAACCGAAAATTGTTCTGGTTGTGGTGTATGTGTAAGTAAATGTCCTGTTGGTACAATATATTTACAGGAGGGTGTTGCTTTTATTGATATGACTAATTGCATACATTGTGGAGTATGTCATTCTGCCTGTCCAAAAGGAGCGGTTAGGCATGATAGTGAGAAAATACTAGAAGAAGTTAGAGTGAATGTGGATATGACAAAAGGTTTTATGGAAGAGTGTGCTAAATACCTTGGTGAAGAAAAAGAAAAAAAGAAATGTCTTAACAGGATGATAAAACATTTTAATAAAGAAAAAACTGTGGTAGAAAAAACGTTGCAAGAGTTACAGCTACTTATGAATCAAATATGATATGCTAAATAAAAGTGAATAAATAAGAGGAGGAGTTAATAAAATGATTATAAAAAAACTATCAGAAATGCCAATAATGAAAACTGCTCATAATGTTGATGCCAGGAATCTTTATAATACTGAGAATGCGGTAATTTCTGTAATAACTCTAAATCCGGGACAATCTTTGAAAAGACATATTACACCAGTAGATGTGGCTTTTTATGTTTTGCAGGGTAAGGGGGTAGTAGAAATAGGAGATGAAAAAGAGGCTGTTGATGCTAATACCTTAGTAGAAAGCCCCAAGGATATTGTGCATTGCTGGTATAACGAAAGCGAAGAAGAATTGATTTTTATGGTTATAAAAGTGCCAAGACCCAGCAGAGAAACAAAATTTATTTCAAAAAAAATAGATTAGGAACACTAAAAGCCGCATTAGAATTGAAAAAATTCTTAATAACCGAAACTTAATAATATTTTTGCCAAACAACATTAATTATATAAGGATAGGATATGAAATACCTGGTTATATATAAATCCAAAACAGGTTTTACAGAAAGATATGCACAATGGATAGCAAAAGAGTTGTTCGCTGATATTTATAATTGCCAAGCAATTAATAAAGAAATCTTTAAAGATTATGATGTTATTATTTATGGTGGAAGTCTACATGCTGTTGGCATAGAAGGCATAAAGCTAATTAAAGATAATTGGAATCTATTAGAAGAGAAGATATTAGTTGTATTTGCAGTAGGGGCAACTCCTTACCGGGAGGAAACGGTAGAAGAAATAAAAAATAATAATTTTTCCAGAGAGCAATTGAAGAAAATACAATTTTTTTATCTTCGCGGTGGTTTTAACTACAATAAATTACCCTTAATTGATAAGTTCTTAATGAAGCTGTTGCAGCTAAAATTAAAGAGAAAAAAAAATTTGACTGCAGACGAAAAGGGAATGCTAAATGCCTATAATAAACCGGTAGATTTTACTCGAAGAGAAAATATTGAAGGCATTATTTCCTACATTCGCTCCATAGCTCCATAAAAGAAGAATAATTATTAACTTTAAAGATAAGATATAGCATTTTCAGGAGAAATATGATGATTTTGCCTTATGCCAGAACGGTGGATATTGATATTTTGATGAGTAAATTGTCCAAAGAACTTATCTTGTATGGACATCTCCCTTTAATGAACAAGATGAACAGAGAAGGTGAATATGCATACCGTATTTTAATCAGCACTGTTCTTTCATCTAGAACTAAAGATGGAGTAACAGCCGAGGCAGCAGAAAGATTGTTTGCTCAGGCTCCCAGTCCTGAAGAACTCTCTCAATTGCCAGAAGAAGAAATTGAAAGATTAATTTACCCGGTAGGATTTTACCGGGTAAAATCAAAAAATATTAAAAAGATTGCAAAGTTACTTGTGGAAAGGTATAATGGCAGGGCTCCAAAGAATTTAAATGAACTAATACAATTACCCGGTGTGGGAAGAAAGACGGCAAATTTAGTATTAGGCATTGTTTACAATATTGACAGTATTACTGTTGATACTCATGTTCATAGAATTTCAAACCGCATAGGCCTTATCCAGACCAGGATACCCCGAGAAACTGAACAGGATTTACAGATTATTTTGCCGAAAAAACACTGGATTTCTTATAATAAATACTTAGTTGCCCATGGGCAGATAATTTGCAAGCCAATTTCTCCAATATGCTCTAAATGTAAAATAAATAATTATTGTCAGCGAGTCGGGGTTAAAAAAAGCAGGTAAACCAGAAAAATAGTGATAAGAAAGCATTTTCCATTCAACCGGTTTTCTATTTGATTCTAATAAATATAATCTTAACATACTTTTTATGGTAGCTTTTTTGTCAAAAATGTATTAAAATAGTAAGCTGCCAATTGTTGATTTTAATTATTGGTAAAATACAGGATGGATAGCTTGCTATTTGACAGGGAGTTTTATCCTGTCTATCATAAATATATAATGAGGAGAGGTACCGAAGTGGTCATAACGGGATCGCCTGGAGAGCGATTGGGCGGCCATAAGCTGCCTCGCGGGTTCGAATCCCGCCCTCTCCGCCATAAAAGTAATCCAAATTACAAAAATAACTTGCAATCAAAATTGATGGTCGTGCTAGACGGGGAGTTAGCGGTGCCCTGAACCTGCAATCCGCTACAGCAGGGTTGAATGCCTGCCAGAGGTCTTATTTTTTCAAGGTCTGACTGAAGCAAGTGATGATGAAAATCGGGCCCTATGCAGCAAAGAATTGTAAAATCCGTCAGGTCCGGAAGGAAGCAGCGGTAAGCAAATCTCTTTGGGTGCCGTAGGCAAACCTGATTGGAGTTAACTACTTCAATATCGCTTGGGAGAATAGTTCGAAGGCAGGGCACGATCATCATTAAAGAACTTTTTATACTGTATAGGAATTATCAATGAATCAATACCAATCAATATATAGAAAATGGAGACCACAATTTTTTGAGGATATTATTGGGCAAAAACATATTACCCGAACATTGATGAATGCTATAAAGCTTAATCGAATTGCCCATGCCTATATTTTTTCAGGACCAAGAGGTGTTGGCAAAACTACTACTGCCCGTATTCTGGCAAAAGCTCTGAACTGTATTGAAGGGCCAGCTGACCATCCTTGCAATAAATGTAATCAATGTCTACGGATTAATAGTGGTCAATCAATGGATGTAATAGAAATTGACGGTGCTTCCAATCGTGGTATTGATGAAATCAGGGAACTGAGAAGTAAAATTGGTTTTGCTCCAGCTGAAGGTAAGTATAAAGTTTATATTATTGATGAAGTGCATATGCTTACCAATGAGGCCTTTAATGCACTATTAAAAACCCTGGAAGAACCCCCCAGCCAGGTTTTATTTATATTCGCTACCACTGCACCGCAAAAGGTTCCCAATACTATTTTATCACGTTGCCAATGCTTTAATTTCAGAAGAATATCTATAGATGAGATGGTGGAAAAATTAAAAAAGATTATTGAAGAGGAGCAATTAGATATAGATTTACCTTCTCTTCGATTGATTGCTGAAAGTGCTACCGGTTCCATGAGAGATGCTGAAAGTATTTTGGACCAGGTTATTGCTTTTGGAGAAAAGAAAACAACCTATGAAGATGTAGCGGAGATTTTGGGAGTTATTCCACAAAACCTGTTTTTTCAGTTAACCAGTTCTATTGCTACTCGAGATACCAGGGCAGGGCTTGTATTAATCGACAAGATAGTCAAGGAAGGGATTGATTTACATAAATTTGTGGAAGATATGATTATTTACGTTCATAGATTATCGTTAATAAAAACTTTAAGTAAATATAAAAATAATGATTATAGTGATTTTTTAGTGAAAGAAGATAAAACTACAGTAGATTTTGATTCATTAGCTGAAACAATAGACACAAAAAAAATACTAGAAATCATTGAAGAGCTAAGTAAAATAGAAGATAAAATTAAATATCATCATTATCCGTGGATTTTGTTGGAATTATTTATAGTGAAGATGACCCAGGGAAAAGAAGAAGATCAGACTCAAAATAAGAAACAATCTAAAAAAACAGAAATCAATAAGCAGGATGTTTCTGTTCATATAAAAAAGAAAGAAAATATTATACCTAGGAAAGATATTAAAAAAGAGGATAAATCTTTTCAGAAGGACAAAAAAATTAGCATTAATTCACAATGTCGATTTGATAAAATTTGGCCAAAAGTTCTTTCAAGGATAAAAACCGAGAGAATTTCTCTTTATGCTTTTTTAACAGCAAATAGCGAGGTATATCTTGAAGATAACAAACTTATGATTGGATTTGAGTCTGATTGCCTTTTTCATAAAGAAAGCCTGGAAAAGAGAGAGAATAGAGATAAGGTGGAAACAATCCTGAAAGAGGAAGCAAATACCGAGATAAAATTGAATTGTTTTGTTACTGAAAAAGTAAAAACAAAAAAAGAAGATAGTAATAATTTTGATTCAGATAAAGATAAGAGGGCAACAGAAAGTAAGAAAGCCGTAAATCAGGAGCCAGCAGTGGAAAATATTGCGGATAATGAGATTCTGGATAAAGCTCTTGATTTATTTGGAGGAAATATTGTCGAAGATTAAAAAAAACGAGGTTAGTTAAAATGGATATGAAATTTTTAATGAAACAAGCACAGGATATGCAAAAGAAAATGGAAGCAGTCAAAGAAGAGTTGGCACAGAAAGAAATAAAGGTCACTTCCGGTGGAGGCATGGTTGAGTTAGTAATTAATGGTCAACAGGAAATTAAAGAAATACATATTGAGCCTGATATAATTGACCCCGAGGACAAGGAAATGCTGGAAGACCTGGTTTTAGCAGCAGTAAACGAAGGAATTAGACAATCCAAGGAAATGGTAAATGAAGAAATGAGTAAATTAACCGGTGGGCTTAATCTGCCGGGAATGTTTTAAAAGGAAAAAGCTATGGCCTACAAGTATACCAGACCTTTGGCCAGACTTATTGATGAATTATCAAAGTTGCCTGGTATAGGTCCCAAAACTGCCCAGAGATTGGCGCTGTATATACTGAATATTCCTAAAGAAGAAGCTGGTATATTAGCACAGTCCATCCTCAATGCGAAAGAACAGGTAAAACGATGTCAGGTTTGCCATAATCTTACTGATCAGAATATATGTGAAATTTGCCGGGATAGCAACAGGGATAAAAGTATCATATGTGTGGTAGAAACTGCCAGAGATTTAATGGCTATAGAAAAAACCGGAGGTTTTAAAGGGCTTTATCATGTCCTGGAAGGGGCTATCTCTCCATTAGATGGCGTAGAACCAGATCATTTGACAATTGACCATCTTTTGTCTCGATTAAAGACAGGACAGGTTAAAGAGATTATATTAGCTACTAACCCCAATATTGAAGGAGAAGTAACCAGTTCTTATATTGCAAAATTGGTGAAGCCGACAGGAATTAAGATTACCAGGATTGCCTATGGTGTACCTATAGGTGGAGACTTGGAATATGCCGATGAGGTTACTTTATCCCAGGCGATGTTGGGCAGACAGATTTTTAAAAATGATAATTAGTTTAATGAGAATGGAGGATGTTTTTATGAAAAAAATTACTGAAGTACGATGGCATGGTCGAGGTGGACAGGGAGCTGTAACTGCTTCCAAGTTACTGGCAACTTCAGCACTTGCTGAAGATAAATATATTCAGGCATTTCCTGAATATGGCCCTGAAAGGATGGGTGCACCCATCCAGTCCTTTACTAGAATAAGTGACATGCCAATAAGGATTCACTGTCATGTGACTAATCCGGATATGGTAGTAGTTTTGGACCCCACTTTAATTGGCCCGGTTGATATTACTGAGGGACTAACTGAAGATGGAATAATTGTTGTTAATACCAGTGAAAGCCCAGAGCAAATCAGAAAAGAATTAAACCTAAAAGGTAGAAAAATATTTACTGTTGATGCAAGTAAGATTGCTTCAGAAGAATTAGGAAGACCTATGCCTAATACTCCAATGATTGGGGCTCTTGTTAAAGCTACTGGTTTATTGGAGTTAGATAATGTAATTGATGATATTAAGAAAAAATTTGCTGGAAAATTTAGTCAAAAAATTGTTGATGGAAATGTTAGTGCTATAAATAGAGCATACCAGGAGGTGAAAAGCGAATGACTGTCCATAAAAAATCAGGATGGAAAGATATTCCAAAAGGAGGACTGATTGTTGAGCCCGGTAATTCTGAGAAATATGAAACAGGTTCCTGGCGTTCAGTTAGACCGGTTAGAGATGATAATAAATGTACACATTGCCTGATTTGCTGGGTTTATTGCCCGGATTCTTCGATTATTGTAGAGGATGGCAAAATTAAAGATATTGATTATGCTCATTGTAAAGGTTGTGGAATTTGTGCAGCTGAATGTCCTGTGAATGCTATTACTATGAAAAATGAAAGTGAATTCAGGGCAGAGAAAGGAGAAAAGAAATGACTAAAAAAAACTTAGTGGCAATAACCGGAAATGATGCAGCAGCTTATGCTATTAAACAAATCAATCCAGATGTGATGGCTGCTTATCCCATTACTCCCCAGACAGCATTAGTGCAGAAATTTTCAGAATATGTTGCAGATGGATTGGTTAACACAGAATTTGTAACTGTCGAAAGCGAACATAGTGCCATGAGTGCTTGTGTTGGGGCAGCTGCTGCCGGTGGCAGAGTCATGACTGCTACAGCGGCAAATGGATTGGCTCTTATGTTTGAGATTGTATATATCGCAGCTTCCAGTAAGTTGCCAATTGTTATGCCTGTTGTAAACAGGGCTCTGTCAGGACCTATTAATATTCATTGTGACCACAGTGATTCAATGGCTGCTAGAGATTCAGGATGGATTCAAATTTATTCTGAGAATGCCCAGGAAGCTTATGATAATATTATTCAGGCAATAAAAATAGCTGAAAATATGAAGGTTAGACTTCCAGTCATGGTTATGTATGATGGTTTCATAACCAGTCATGGTATTGAAGTAGTTGATTTTCTGGATGACAAGGTAGTAAGTGAGTTTATCGGAGACTACAAACCAAATTATCCATTATTAGATACTGAAAAACCCCTCACCTATGGACCCTTAGATTTGTATGATTTTTATTTTGAACACAAGAGACAGCAGGCTGAGGATATTAAGAATTCAAAACCAATTATTCTTGATGTTGCCAGAGAATTTAAGAATATTTCTGGTCGGGAATACAGCTTGTTTGAATCCTATAAATTAGAGGACGCTGAAACTGCTATTGTAGCGTTGTCTTCAACTGCTGGGACTGCCAAAACTGTTGTTGATGAATTAAGAGATGAAGGCAAAAAAGTAGGACTACTTAAGCCAAGGGTATTTAGGCCGTTCCCTTACAATGAACTTGCTGAGGCATTATCTCACCTGAAGGCAGTGGCAATTCTGGATCGTTCTGATTCATTTGGGGCTTTTGGCGGACCTGTCTTTACTGAAATCAGGTCAGCAATGATTGAGTATGGTAAAATGCCGGAAAACATTAATATTATTTATGGACTTGGCGGAAGAGATATTAACCAGCAGGATTTAAAAAACATTTATGCTCAATTAGATAAAATTGTGGAAACCGGAAATGTTAAAGATAGAATACAATATTATGGAGTAAGGGAGTAGGGGGTGAAATAAAATGGCAAAATTAAAAGAAGTATCTAAGAAAAAAGACATATTAAGTCCTGGGCACCGCCTATGTGCTGGATGTGGTGCATCTATTGCTGTAAGACAGATCTTATCTGCTTGCGATGATCCGGTAGTGGTAGCAAGTGCTACTGGTTGTTTGGAGGTAGCAACAACTATTTATCCATATACCAGCTGGCGCTCATCTTTTATTCACAATGCATTTGAAAATGTAGCTGCTACAATTAGTGGAGTAGAAGCAATGTATCAATCCCTGAAAAAACAGGGTAAGATAGATAAAGAAATGAAATTCATTGCTTTTGGCGGTGATGGTGGTACTTATGATATAGGTATACAGTCATTATCCGGTGCTTTAGAGAGAGGCCATGATTTTGTTTATGTATGTTATGATAATGAAGCCTATATGAATACAGGTATACAGCGTTCCAGTGCAACTCCGCGTGGTGTCTGGACTACTACTTCGCCTTGTGGAGAGGTAATTCCAGGAAAAACTCAATATCGTAAAGATTTGACCGGAGTCATTGCTGCACATAAAATACCATACGTGGCACAGGCCTCTATCTGGCGCTGGAGTGACTTGATAGATAAGGCTCATAAGGCATTTTATACAAAAGGTCCTGCATTTCTGAATGTTTTATCTCCATGTCCGAGAGGCTGGCGTTTTCCGTCAGAAGATACTATTAAAATGGCAAAATTATCAGTACAAACAAACTTCTGGCCTTTATACGAAGTAGAGAATGGCAAATGGAAACTTAATTATAAACCAAAAGAAAGAAAACCTGTAACAGAGTGGATGAAGCCCCAGGGAAGATATAAAAATGCATTAAGGCCTGAAAATAAATGGTTAGTGGAAGAAATTCAGAAAGATGTTGATGATAATTGGGAAAGACTCCTTAAATTATGCGAGGAATAATATTATTCAACCCCAATTGTTATTAGGTTAATTTGAGAACAAATAATCTTTTATTAAGTAAACATAAATAGACTGCTATGTTGTTATTTTTTCATAGCAGTCTTATTTATGTTTAGGTTTATATAAAATATAAGGTTTACTATTTGTACTATAATAGTAGTAGGAAATTTAATCATCAATTTGTGTCACCTGAGTAAGAATGTACAAATAATAATTAATATATATTATTATGCTATTTAACTAAAGTAATATTTAAGATAATATATAGTTTATGCCTATAGTTGAATTGATCATATGATTTAAGATGAAAGGATATATGAGAGTAATTTTTATACAGTTGTAAACAGGTGTTAATATTTTTATTTATAGTTATGTTGATTTAACTATAAAAAAACACATCTAAGAAGGCAGTAATGGTTAAATAAAATGGTTTTACAATAAAAAGATTAATATAAAATATATGACAATTATTGCCCGAAGTGTAAAGTTAAAAATTGCCTTGCTTAAGAAATATTATAGCCAAAGCATAAATAAAAAAACGAGAGAAAAATAACTAAAAAGTAGCAAAAATTAAATCTCTTTTAGATGTTCTTAAAGTCACACGCTTTGCTAGTGTGGTATTTATTTGAATTTAAATTACATAGTGGAGAGGAGATAAAATGATTAAAAAATCAACTGATGAAACAAAAAGAGGGTTAGCCCAGATGCTAAAAGGCGGAGTAATTATGGATGTTGTAAGCGCTGAGCAGGCTAAAATAGCTGAAAACGCTGGTGCGGTAGCAGTAATGGCCTTAGAGAGAGTACCTGCTGATATACGTGCCACTGGTGGAGTTGCTCGCATGGCGGATCCTGGAAAGATAAAAGAAATTATGAGAGCCGTGACTATTCCGGTAATGGCAAAAGCAAGAATTGGCCATTTTGTAGAAGCCCAGGCATTAGAAGCCCTGGAAATTGATTTTATTGATGAAAGTGAAGTTTTAACACCGGCTGATGAAAAATACCATATCAATAAATATAATTTCAAGATACCCTTTGTTTGTGGTGCAAGGAACCTAGGAGAAGCCCTTAGAAGAATTGCAGAGGGAGCAGCCATGATTAGGACAAAAGGTGAAGCCGGTACAGGTAATATTGTTGAAGCGGTAAAACATATGAGATGTATGAATGAAGAAATTCGCGCATTAAAAGATCTGGGCATAGAAGAATTAATTGTTAAGGCAAAGGAATATGGAGCTCCTTTTGATTTGATTAAAGAAGTTACTAAACTGCAAAGACTGCCAGTTGTTAATTTTGCTGCAGGAGGTATTGCAACTCCAGCAGATGCTGCTTTGATGATGCAGTTAGGTTGTGATGGCGTTTTTGTTGGTTCAGGAATATTCAAATCAGATAATCCGGAACAAAGAGCAAAGGCAATAGTTGAAGCTACTACTCATTATAATGATTCAAAAGTAATTGCTCGTGTTTCAGAAGGGCTAGGAGAAGCAATGAAGGGTATTGCAATTGAGGAAATATCTGAGGCAGAAAAGATGCAAAGCAGAGGATGGTAACTGATAAAGCATAGTTATAGTTCTATTAGATTTAGTATAAGCAGTATTTAATTTAGCAAGATAAGGAGAATAAGAGGTGAAAGTTGGAGTTTTAGCGCTACAGGGAGCTGTTTCAGAACACATTAGAATGGTCGAACAGTGCGGGCATCAAGCTATTCCTGTGAAAACTATTGTGCAATTAAATCAGATTCAACGGTTGATTATACCTGGAGGTGAAAGTACCACTATTGGCAAATTACTTGTAAGATATAATATGGATGAAAAAATTGTTGATTTATACCAACGTACAGGACTTCCGATTTATGGTACCTGTGCTGGAATGATTTTGCTTGCCAGAAAGATCGAAGGACAAGAACAATCAATGTTAGGATTAATGAATATTACTGTTAAGAGAAATGCCTTTGGAAGACAAATTGATAGTTTTGAAGCATACTTGAAAATAAGGGGTATTACACCTCCTTTATTTAAAGCAATTTTTATTCGAGCCCCTTATATAATTGGATTTGAGAAAAAGAAAAATGTAGAGATATTATCATATTTTAAGAAGAATATTGTTGTTGCCAGAGAAGATAATATTTTAGTTTCATCATTCCATCCAGAACTGGGATGTGATATTAGATTACATAAATATTTTTTAGAGGACTTTAATAAAAAATAAATGAAATTTTTTCTTGACAACACCCCCTAACTCTGTTACTATCTTATTTGCCCCTTCTCTGGGAAGAACCCGCAGGGTTCTTGTAGAGAGGGCAAATTAGTTCTTTGATAAATCTATAGCACCCAGCCATATGTTTGATCTAACCCTGATTTTCCTTATATCTCATATAAGAGTTAATCAGTTTAAAGGTGTAATTTTTAAAGGGAATGAAAAAAAGACGGATTTCGATTCATCTTTTTAGATTTCCCTTTAAAGAGCACGGAGAGTTTGATCCTGGCTCAGGACGAACGCTGGCGGCGTGCCTAACACATGCAAGTCTGACTGGAACGTCTCCTTCGGGAGACTAGTACAGTGGCGGACGGGTGAGTAACGCGTGGGAATCTACCCGGTAGTGGGGGATAACCCTCCGAAAGGAGGGCTAATACCGCATAAGTCTTACGAGGTAAAGATGGCCTCTTTACAATGCTATCGCTTCCGGATGAGCCCGCGTCCTATTAGCTAGTTGGTGAGGTAACAGCTTACCAAGGCAACGATGGGTAGCCGGTCTGAGAGGATGAACGGCCACACTGGGACTGAGACACGGCCCAGACTCCTACGGGAGGCAGCAGTGGGGAATTTTGCGCAATGGGGGAAACCCTGACGC
>Ga0334900_1000479_pt1 | contig 57907 bp, 67 predicted proteins | sample GraSluR3_MG_2_FD_207231 | JGI IMG/M metagenome (GOLD analysis project Ga0334900, IMG submission 207231) | Sludge microbial communities from methane-producing bioreactor in Wageningen University, Netherlands - Granular Sludge_31_08-R3 | ecosystem: Engineered > Bioreactor > Anaerobic >... | reverse complement strand
GTAGTCTTTTTTTGAGCCATCGGTTCTTTCTCCTTTTGAATGATTTGCTTGCACCATTCATTCTATCGGAGTGCCCGGTGGCTTTCCATATCCACATATAAATTGCAAACATTATTGTACTCTATCACCTTTATTTAGGTTGTCTTCTTAACACGCATTCATTTTACAATGATTTTTGAGAAGTTGGCTTTTCAGCAACCTTCATATGGTTTGCGATTACCGAATCAGAAACCATCTTCTTTTAACGCGTTAATGATATTTTCTTTTTTGATGGTCTTTGTCGCGTACAGCATCGTTGCGAAAACGATTACCAGTATCATCAATATTGCGAACGCATAGCTATGCCACGCAAGTGTAAACGGCGTTGAAAGCACGGACTGCTGCATATTATGCAGTAAGAACGCGATAGCTACGCTGATCGGCAGGCCATAGAGCAGGCCTTTGAGCCCATAGAATATGCTTTCGAACCGGATCATTCGGTTAAAGCTTTTCGGTGTCATGCCTACCGACCGGAGCATTGCGAACTCTTTGCGCCTCAGTGCAATATTGGTGGAAACGGTATTGAAGATGTTCGCGATGCAAATCACGCTGATCAGTATGATAAAGCCATAGACGAACACCCCTAAGAAAACGGAAATATTACGCTCGGCGCGGGCTGCGCTGCGGATATTATGAATCGAGATTTCCTCTGTCCCCTGGGTCAATTCACCTAGCTGCCTTTCGAGGCGCTGGTCGTCGCCTGTGCTTAAATAAATTGCATGCTGTATGCTCCGCGTCTGATCTTCCGTGAAGTCATTTGTAACCGCGTTGAACACCGCTTCGGTTACGACAAGCGTGGATGCGTAAAAGCTCTGTATCAGTGTGCCCATCGGCCGCTCGTATGTAACTGCCCCCACAGCCAATTCGGTCGTCTTTGCAGAGGCGTCGTCGCCGTCGGCTGCGGCAAACGCGAGGGTGTCACCCTCCCGCAGGTTTAATACATCACCTGAAAGTTTTTTCAGGTACTTCCCATCTTCCGTATAGTAATCCTGCGCATGGTTGATCAGAATCCCTCTGGGCTCCTCAATATCATAGAATTCTTCTGCGTCCGCGCCCACAGTCTGTGCATAGCTAATAAAGGTATCATCATCAACGGATGCCAGCGTCATTCCGAGATCGTACAAACCGTCCTGTATCGGCTGTTGGAATCTTCGTGTATACTCGCTCACTTGCTTCGCTTCTAGACGTACCGTACCGGATACATTTGCCGTTTCGGTATGGCTTTCTACAAGATCAAGGGCTGCGATCCGATCATTCATATCGGCCCGGTCCATCATATTATTCGAGTATGTTACGCCGATGTCATAATTATATCCGTCGTATGTTGCGCCGGAGAGCGTACCTGCCATGGATGCATATGTTGAAACGGTCAGGAACAATACGAGGCTGACCACCAGCGAAAAAACCGTCGCACGGTATTTCTTCCGGCTGCGTTTTAGATTCTTGAGGGCAACATCAGCTTCGAAGCCGAACACTTTCCGCGTAAGGCGAGAGGTCTTAACCGCTTTACGGGTTAACCTTACCTCCTCGGTTTGGCGGATAGCGTCGATCGGCGTGATTCTGGATGCCCGCCTTGCCGGTATATAAGCGGATATAAAGATCGTCAGCGCCGATAACACTACCGCAGCAACGATGGAAAGCGGAGTCACAACAAGCGTCAGCGTTACATCGGATGAAGTGTTTATAACGCTCTTGAGCAGCGGTGCGATCGCGGCAAGCGTAACCGCCATGCCACCGTAACCTGCAAGTATACCGAGCGGGATCCCGATGACACCTATGAAAAAGCCTTCAAAAAAAACGCTGTTGCGCTTTTGACGTCTTGTTGCACCCACGCTCGAAAGCAGGCCAAGCTGTTTGGAGCGTTCGGCGACGGATATTGCAAAAGCGTTGTAGATCAACGAAACGGACGCGATGATAATAATAACGATCAACACGAGTGCAAAACCCGTTAAAAACTCATGCAGGTTGTCGTTTTCCACCACCCCGTAATCGCGCAATAGGTTCGTGTTGAACTCGACGTCATCGGCGGTTTTACCCGCTTTTTCCGCCAAAGCAGGTATTGTGTTAAAAATGCTGCGGTCGAGCTTTGAAGCGGTCAGGTAGATATCTGCAGCGTCATACGGCGAAAAGGCCGTTTCATCAAGATACCCCACGGCTCCGCAGCCTGCCGACCAGCTGTACTCGAAGGTAGGGCGCGCAATCACGCCAACAACGATAAAGCTTCGCGTACTTTCGGTTACAATTCTTTCACCGATCGTCTGGTTGCCATTGTCATCCATCTCATAATAAAGGCTTTGATTGTCAGCAATTACCCGCCCGTCAAGGGTCTCCCGCCGACCGAGTTCGAGGTCAAGCGTATCCCCGATTCTATACTTGATGCCGGCGCTTTTCCCGATGCTCTCGGAAATGGCAACCTCGTTTAAAGCTGTAGGCAGCCTGCCTGAGACCAACCGCACAGACATCCGGTCGAACCCGCTTTTGGTATATTGCCGCAAATAAATATATTGTTTATATTTATTTTCCGAAGTCCTCAGGACTGAATAACCGAGGTCTTTGCCGAGCACAGCCTGGTCGACCGCAGTGTCATAAATAACAGTATCGAAATCTTCCGCATTGACATCTTTGATAACCGCATGCCAGTTGCCACTGCTTTCAATAGCATCGCGCTGCAGCAGGTTGAGAAACGACGTAAAAAACCCGGCGACTGCGGTAATCATTGCCGCGGAAATGATCACGCCGATGATCGTGACTACGGTACGCTTTTTGTTGCGCCTTAAACTCTTCAGGGTGAAGCTTTTCATCACGTTCATCTCCGGATTACCTCATCTTTCATGATACGTCCGTCTTCAATGCCGATAATCCGGTCGGCCTGTAGCGCAATGTCATGATCGTGCGTAATGAGGATTAACGTCTGATGAAATTTTTTATTAAAAGCGCGAAGCAGCGATATGATGTCTGCACTGGATTTGCTGTCCAGGTTGCCGGTGGGCTCGTCGGCGAGCATCAGCGCCGGACTGTTGATGAGTGCCCGCCCGATAGACACGCGCTGCTGCTGACCCCCTGAAAGCTGGTTGGGCAAATGCTTCCTGCGGTCGGTAAGGCCCAGCATGCCCAAAAGCTCATCCAACTGCGCCTTATCCGGACAGCGCGCGTCCAGCAAAAGCGGCAGCGTAATGTTTTCCTCAACGTCGAGCACCGGGATCAGGTTGTAGAACTGGTAGATAAGCCCGACCTGGCGGCGGCGAAATATCGCCAGCTTGCTTTCATTCAACGTGTAGATATTCGTGCCGTCGACGAACACGCGGCCGGACGTGGGGCAGTCAACACCGCCGATTATATGCAACAACGTGCTTTTGCCTGACCCGGAAGATCCTACGACCGCAACAAATTCGCCCTTACCAACGCTGAAGGATACGTTGTCGAGCGCATGGACAGCGGTTTCACCGCTTCCGTATGTTTTGCATAGATTTTCAACTCTTAATAACTCCATACAGTTTTCTCCTTAAGCCCTTGCTACCGCTACTATAAACTGCACGGATGACAGGCCGGTGACAATCTGTGTGACAGTTTTGTCACTTCGAAAAACGGACGATAAACACGCTGCCTTTAGATGACGCTTTAGCTTCGATTGTCCCGCCCTGTTCCTCAATAATTGCGGCGGACATGGCCAGTCCTATGCCTACGCTGTCGTTCGACGCGTTTTTCCCGCGGTAAAAACGGTTGAAAACATGCGGTAGGTCTTTGGGGTCAATTCCAGGGCCACTGTCCGAAATGCGTATTTCGGTATACAGCGGGTTATCCGCGCATTCTACGGTGATCTTCCCGGATCCGGGCGTGTGCTCTACACAGTTTTTAAGAATGTTTAACAGCGCTTCTCCTGTCCAGTTCTCATCGCAGCGAACAACGACATCGCCCGCCACAGTTAGCGTCTGGTTTTTCAACTCCATCGGAATGAGCAGCGGCGCTGCTGCTTTTTCGATCAGGCGAACAAGAGGCACTGCGTTGCGCCTGAACCGTACCGTTTTGGCATCCAGCCTGGAGAGCTTTAACAGTGCGGAGACGAGCCACTCAAGCCGTTCGAGCTGTGCTCGGATACGCCCGGTGAATTCACGGCGTTTCTCGTCCGGTAGATCTTCGTCGTACAGCAGGTCGGTCATCATAAACATCGATGTTAGCGGGGTTTTTAATTGGTGTGATATATCCGAAAGCGCGTTGGAAAGCCTGGTCTTATCTCGACACAGCGCTTCGTTCTGCTCACGGAGCATAACGGTCACTTTAAATATCTCACTCTTTAGTATTGAAAGCTCGCCCTCGGTGTTATCGCTTACGTCGAGCGTATAATCGCCCCTGTTGATCTTTCTTAGATAGGCACTTAACCTGTCGATCTGTGCATACCGGCGATATGTAAAAAAAAGGAACAGCCCGATAAACACCAACAATGCTGTGCTCGCGATAGCCACGGCTGCATGCGGGAAGAAAAAGCAGGCCGCTATCGCTGTGGAAGCAATGGCAACGAGCAGTATTATAAATGCCTTGATTTCCCGGTTTCGTAAAAACCGCATTCTAGTCACCCGCTCTGTAGCCAAATCCGCGCACCGTATGAATGATTCCGGGTCTTTGCGGGTCGTCCTCAATCTTTTCGCGCAAGCGCTTAACGTATACCGTCAGCGTATTGTCGTTAACATAGTCTCCCCCGATGTCCCATATGCCTTCAAGCAACTGCGCGCGTGTGAGCACTTGTCCCGAATGGGACGCAAGCGTCAGCAGTAAACGGTATTCGAGCGCGGACAGCACGATCTCTTCACCATTTTTTAAAACTTTAGCCTGTTTTGTGTAGATGGTGATATTTCCGAGCCGAAGTTCGTCCTGCTCTCCATGTTTTTCGGTTCGGCGCAGAACGGTTCGTAGGCGCGACAGAAGCTCACGGATGCGGAATGGCTTTGTGATATAGTCGTCCGCGCCCATATCGAGCCCCATCACCACGTTGATTTCGTCGTCACACGCCGTTAAAAAAACAACGGGATAACCGCCGCGCGCTTTAATCAGGGTGCAGATGTCATAGCCACTTCCGTCAGGCAGTGAAAGATCGAGTATCGCAAGATCGAAAGACGCTTTTAGGATCACTTCCTTCGCCTCAGCGGCGTTATAGCACGCGGCTACTTTGTACCCTTCCTGCGAAAGCGTATATTCCAACCCGACTACGATGGTCTTGTCATCCTCTACGAGCAGTATCCGTTTCATTTTATCACCGCACACATTATAATCCTTTTATTCGAATTATGCATTACAGTATTGTCACTTAAACTGGTTTGACGTTGCTTTTAGTTAGTAAAAAGTTAACCGATCTTTCGCTGATATAACATACATTAAGACTGCAAACAGCTGCCCCGGAGAAACCCGTCCGCTGCGGCCTTTATTACACTGGTAACGCCCGTGTATATCCCCAGCGTGATCGAGATGTCCTTGTGCCCCAAGAACTCAACCTTCTTGAACCCATGCAACTCAGCATCAGGATATAATCTTGCCGGCGGAAGTTGCTCCGTACAGCTTTCCGTTTGCTTCGTTGTAATCCAGATCGTTAATCACAGAAATTGGGAGTGTCGATACTGTACCCCCGGTTGCTTGGTCAATATGCAACAATCCTATAATAATCATATGTATAGATATATTGGCCGTCAGCAATTATCCCACGTATGTCCATAGATATGGGGGTCGTGTTCGTTAAGGAAAAGGTTTGGGGATCGACGATAGCCACGGCGTCGGTCCCCTTAGCCGGTGTAGCAAATGTGACAAACACCTTGCCGTTTGCGCATATCATATTGCCCGGAGGGTTCGGTAGCGATATTTCCTTTGTCTCGCTGTTCCGTTCTGCTTCCACAAGGCAACCGGCATGCTTGTTTGTAAGATATATTTTGTTCTGACCCGGAGCGGCGGCGATATCCGTCGGCGTAAATAATATATGCGTTTGGGTAAGTTCGCTGCCGGCCGCGAAAGCCAGCGACTGTACAACAAACAGGCAAGCAAGACGAGGCGCAAATACTATCTTTTTCACCATAACAAATCTCCGGATAGTCAAGGGTTTTATTCAGCCTCTGACATATCCAACAGCATAATAAAAATACTCTCTATTTAATTATTGTTTTTTTATCCTTATTAAATATCCTCCTCGGGTTATTGGCACAAACTATTTTACACTACCATTTTTTCCTTGCCACCACCACAAACCGCCCGTTTTCCGTGTAATAGGCGCAGGTCACAAGTGTTATAAGCATGTCGCCGCACGAAACCTTTGTGCCGGTGTCATAGAGGGAAAGCGCCTGAATGCTCCTGATATATTCGTTGAAAACTTCCGCGTCGTCCACGTTTACATAGTCATAGTATTTGAATACCATGTCCTTTTTGCGGGGGACCTGGCTTTCAAACACTGCGATAATCTCGTATTCATGCTGCGCGTACAACGTATCGAAGTGAATGGTTGGATGCGCCGCGTAAAACGCTTCATCGCTGTACTTTTCCAGATCGGCGAACATCGTTCCGTTTTTCATATTGTGTCCGTAGATAATCGTATTGGTGCCGAGAGGATTGACGGCGCATCGCGCATCGATAAACGGTACGCCGCTTTTGGCCGCTTCTTTATCGAATCCGTGATCGAGATAGAAATCACCGTCGTTGGGCGTATGCATCACGGGATAATTGATGGAGGTGCCGTCGATCCTGATCCATCCTGCCATACCCGGATTCTGCCTGCTTAGCGCCTGATACTGCGCCAGCAAATCCGGTTCCTGGCCGCCCGCAACTTTGCTTGCGAGCTCCTTAAGCGCATTCTCTTCCCTCGCCCCTTGTGCATAGTCCAGCATCAGCATGGATGCCGAGAAGACAAAGACGGCGATAAAGCAAATCAGTAGGATCCGATGCAAATGCGGGCGTAAAGCTGCGTGGAATTTTGATTTTTCTGTCATTGCAATCGACCTTATACGTGTCACCTGGCTGAAGGCTTATTGCGGGACAGGGTTTGCCTTCTGAAAATCGCCAACCCGCCGATACCCGCCGCGCTTGAGCCCAATAGCAGCCACCAAATCCACGAAACGCTATCGTCGCCAGTCCCTGGACTGTAGCCGTTTTCCCCCGCGAACACCGCGAAGGGCGAAAGGCTGGTCACGCTGAACACGGCTTTCCCTCCCTTCACCGTGGCGGTGTAACTTCCCAGCGTGCCGTCATTCTTCGCGTGCAGGATGGTTACTTTCCGACCATTGTACCGCACGCCCACCGGCAGGGAGATAGTCAGTTCGCCGGTAAAACTGCCGGAAAGGGAGATGTCCCAGCCTGCCAGAAAAACATGATGCCCGTCGTTCATCCACTGGCGGATGGTTTTGCTGGCAGCGTCGGCCCCCAGCGTCATGTCGCCGACTGTCAGCACCGCGCCCTCGCTGATATTGCCTGAAACCTCGATGCCCGTTTTGCTGTCGCTGAGGGTTACGACGCCCGGGGATGCCGGCGGGGTTCCGACTACAGGGGACTCCGGCGGGGTTCCGACTACAGGGGACTCCGGCGGGGTTCCGACTACAGGGGACTCCGGCGGGGTTCCAACCGATACGGTATCCGGCAGATAGAAATACAGGTTTGTGTCTCCGCCGCCGTGCCCTTTCCCTGTGTAACGATAGATATAACTGTTGCCATTGCTGGTTATGGGCCTATCAAAGGTCACGTTCTGAGGGTTCTCAGCGCTTACCATATCCGCAAAAACATGCAGCGCGACATCTTCAAAGCCGTTCGTAATGGTGCCGGGAGCGCTATAATAGGCGCCATGACCCACATCCTCGGCGTTTCCCGAGCCTTTGGAGGCCTTAATAGAGCCGCCCGTTATCTTCACGTTGCCCCCGGCCCCCCTGTATCCGCCGCCGATGCCCGAACCCAGCACCCCGCCGGTCGCCGTGACCGTGCCATTGGCAACCGTCACGCTGCCGCCGACTCCGCTGTGCCCGCCGCCGATGCCCGCGCCGTTGTTCCCGCCGGTCGCTCTCACGTACCCGCCGCTTATTCGGACGGTTCCTCCCGCGCCCTGACTGCCGCCGCCGATGCCCGAACCCCAGTATCCGCCTAGTGCTGTGACCCTTCCGCCGGCGATGGTGACCTTGCCTCCCGCAACGGCTTCTCCGCCGCCGATGCCCGCGCCGTGTTCGCCGCCCGTCGCGCTGACCGTGCCGCCGTTGATCGTAACGTCGCCGGGAGCCATTCTGCATCCGCCCCCGATGCCCGGCATATAATAACCTCCGGTGACGGAAAGCGAGCCTGTGCTGCCCGTGTCGTTGTCTATGGTCAGCTTGTCCGTCCCTTCCACTTTAACGGCCGGCTGGTTGGGGCTGTAAGTGATAGTGTTCCCTTCCGAAAAACAATTCAGCGTGTTCGTCCCTTCCAGCAGCAGCGTCACGTTCGCGCCGCTGTCCAGCGGGCACCGGTAATAGGACGAGGCCTGAAAGTCGATCGATACGTTGTCGAGTATGGCGGTGACCGCGTCGGAGGTATTGACAGTGATCGCATGCTGCGTGGTCTCGCCGGTGATACGATATGTTCCCCCGGAATTAATGTTCACGTCTCCCGCCGAAACGTCGAGGATGGGCTCCTCAACCACCCTTTGGGTCAGCAGCTCCGAGTAGCTGCCGTAGCATTGATTCACAAGTCCGCTGTACTTGGCCTTTATGGGATGCCGCGCCGCCGTCAGGCTGCTGGTCGTATACGTCGCCGTGCCGCCGCTGACCGCCGCGGTCCCCAGCAGCCTGTCGCCGTCATAAAATTCCACGTCGCCGGAGAAAGCGGGATTGCCGCTGGCCGTTTCGATGGTCGCGGTAAAGGTCACCGTGCCGCCGACATTCAGGGGGTTTTTGCTGCTCGTAAGGTCGGTCGTTGTGAATTCCCCCAGCGGCAGATAAAAGTAAAGGCTTGTATCATTGTTCCCGTGTCCTTTCCCCGTGTATCGGTAGCTTATTTTTTCTCCGCCGCTTACGAGGGGGATGTCATATGTCACTTCCTCCGGGTTCGTCGCCGAGACCACATCATACAACACTCTGACGGAAACTGCCTGGCGGCCGTTGGTAAGCGTTCCCGTACCTCTTTCTGCCGTGCCGCCGCCGATACCATCGGCATTGTACCCTCTGGTGACTTTTATTGATCCGCCCATTATTGTTACGTTGCCGCCGGCTCCATGATCCCCGCCGCCGATGCCCGCGCCGCCGTAATGATCTTCAGGATTGCTGCCGCCTATCGCCGTGACGGTGCCGCCGCTGATGGAAATCGTTCCGCCGTTGCCTTCGTTGCCCCCGCCGATACCCGCGCTGCTGCTCCCGCCTTTTGCCAATACCGTGCCGCCGCTGATGGAGATCGTACCGCCATCGCCGCTTAATCCGCCGCCGATACCCGCGCCGTAATATTTGCCGGTGGCCGTGACCGTACCGCCGTTGATGGTGATATTACCGCCATCACCTCTGTAACCGCCGCCTAGCCCGGCGCCGCCGTTGTCCGGGCTACCGTTGCCTCCCGTTGCGTTGACCGCGCCACCGTTGATAATGATATTACCGCCATTGCCGTTGTAGCCCCCGCCGATGCCTGCACCATCACCACCAGTGGCCGTTATCCTGCCGCCGTTAATGGTGACATTACCTCCGGCCGACTCGCGTCCGCCGCCGATGCCCGCGCCTCCGTAGGAACCTCCAGCGGTCGTGATCACGCCGCCGTTGATGACAATGCTGCCGGCGGGCGTCCCTAGTCCGCTGCCGATGCCCGCACAATAAACAGATCCTGTAGTATTGAGCGCGCCAGAACCATTGATAACAAGCGTTGCTCCCGACTGACAACGGATCCCCGGATATTGACCTCCGCTTGACATCGTATTGATCGTGTCCGCCCGTAAATTCAAATTTACATAGGAAGTGTTCTTTATGTCGAACGCACAATAGCCATTTTGTATCTTTGCATTGTTCAATGTAATGACGATCGGCTCATCGGACGTGCCGCCGTCAATCTGGATTTTATTGGCGCTGGTTGTGGAAACGCCGCTTTTCATGGATACCGTGTAGCTTCCAGGTTCTGTGAATAGGAACACGCCACTGGGATCGTAGGAATACCCCAAAGGGTTTGCCGTAGTCACAACAAGGTCGGTTGTGTACACGGCGACCGGGACGAATTCCGTTAAACCGTTGCTGTAAGTCACGGTGACCGAGGTTTCGCCTCTCGACACGCCGCTTACCGTCACCGACCCGTTGTTAAGCTGAACCGTCGCGACAGCGGCATTGGCCGTTGCGATGCGCGCTATAGAAAGCTGCCTGAACCCGAGCGTCGCGGCCGTAAAGCTTGCTTTGCCGCCCACATTGATGTTCTGCTGTGGCGGCCCGCCAACGCTCAGCGTGCCGCTCGCCGACCCGTCGATTTTGGTCTTCACACTGCCCCGGTAAACCGCATAAACCGGCGTTGCCGCGCCGTCCGTGGTCTGGGCGGCGGTGGTCAGCGTATCCTCCGGCAGGTACAGGTAAAGCTTTCCGTCCGCATCGGTACGCATATCCTTTATGCCGTAGGTGTAGCTTTCATTTATGCCCATCTGTACAACAGCCGCATCGCCGGCCGCCGCGCCGGAACCGCTCGCCAGCGTTACCGTGGTAATATAAACATTCACGCCGCCCTCCGTCAAAGGAGTTCCGGTGATGCTGCTTGCGTTTACACTGCCCCCTCTGATAGACGCAGTACCGCCATCACCGTTATAGCCTCCGCCTAACCCGGCGCCCCCACCGGCGCCGGTGGCCATGACCGTGCCGCCTTCGATAGTCACGATACCGCCGTCACCGTTATAGCCTCCCCCCAGCCCTGCACCGCCCCCGGCGCCGGTGGCCGTGACCGTGCCGCCTCTGATGGCCGCAGTTCCGCCGTCGCTCCCGAGGCCACCGCCAATGCCCGCGCCGCCGCTAACGCCGGTGGCCGTGACCATGCCGCCTACTATAGTAACCGTGCCGCCGTTTGCGGCGTCCTTGCCGCTGCCCAGCCCGGCGCCGTAATCGCCGCCTGTGGCCGTAAGCCGGCCGTTGCCTTTTGTTTGGCCGTATATCGTCAGGCTGCCGCCGGATACGTTGATACCTGCATCGTTTTGGCTTCCGGTAACCGTGAGGGACGAATCATCCGCGAGGATCAGGTGAACCTCGCCGCTGACAGTGATCGTACCCGTGCGCGTTACGGTCCCCGATACGACATACCAGCCGCCGCTCAGCGTTTCGGTCGCGCCGTCTATCGGAGAAGCGTCCGAGCTTTGCTGATCGCCGTTTTTGTCGATGTATCGGGTCGTCGTGCTTGCCAGCGCCGCCGTGGGAAGCAGCGTGAATACCAGAGCCGTCGTAAGCAGCAAACCCAAAATCCTCTTCCTTTTCATTGCGTTTCCTCCGTTTCCGATTTGGCTTCGCGCCGCAGGTCGTCGCACATGCATACGCCGATCGGGTCGTAAGGCGTTTTCTCCCGGAAAAACCAGCCGCAGCCGCCGCAGTCGCCGGGCGGCAACTCTCCCGGGGCTTTGGGCTTGCAGTAAGGGCAGCTCTCCTGCTGGGCCGTGGCAAAAGGTCTGCCTTCGTCGGTATACTCGGGATGCTCCTCAAAGTCAGGATAAGCCGGATAGCTCTTTTGAATCTGTTCGTCGTACTCGAGGTAGATGGGGAAGCTCCGGCCGCCGATCTGGCAGATCCTGTAAGGCCGCTTTTGCTCAGAGCGCATCCTTTCGCCCCTTTCCCCCAGAAGGATAAAACCCCTATGACAGTTTTTCCATCACTATCATAAGGGCTAATTCAGGTTTTCAACAGTGACTTTTCGCCAGCAAAAAGTCACTTTTTTTGTGGCGCTAGAGGACGTATTGCGCAAGCTCGTCCCTGCTGGATATGAACAGCTTTTCGTAAATCTCCAGTACGATGTTTTTGAGCCTTCCAACGGAAATGCAATACTGCTGTGCAATCTTTGCGTAAGGGACGCGGCGTGACACCAGCACAGCGATATGGTACTCCCGCAAGGACAGCATATGCGTGATGTTGTCCTTCGTAAATCGGTTGTGGAATGTAATCCAGTTCTTCCATGTGCGCTTCCACTGCCCGATGACGGCGTCGTAATAATCGGGAAACGACTGTTCAAGACACTGTTCCACAAAACCGCCCAGCCCGGTAACGAGCTCAGCAAAGGGCGTGATAAAGCCGTGGGGCAGACAGATGCGCATGTTTTCCAGCAGCCAGCGTTTGGTCTCATCCGTGCGTCCGAGACAGTAGCAGGCGACGGCGCATGTTACCCGCAGATAGATATCAGGAAACGTGATCCCCCGCTCCGGCACGCTTAGGGCCAGTGTGGTTTGCGCCACGGCCAGCGCGGTTTCGTATTGGTTTATACACTGGAAATATTTTGCCCGCAAGTAGAGAGCATCCGGCTTCGCCTGAGCCGGGAGGGCACCAAACTCCCCATCCTTCAGCCAGCGGGGGGCCATGTTTGGGGCGATCACGCTCACGGCGGCGGTGGCCAGCGCCAGCTCGGCGAAAGCGGCCACATCGCTGCCTTCATCCGCTTTTACGAATCCTTTGAGATAAGCGTCTATCTCCGTGTACGTTTCGTAATCCCCCAGGCTGATGGCCGCCGCGATAGCCAAAGGGCAGGCGCGCAGCCTGGCCGCGTCGTCGTCCTTGGTTGAATGAAAGCAGTCTATCGCCCGGCAAAAGTCGCCCCGCAGATAGGCCAACTCCCCCTCATATTGCAGCCGCAGCCTTTTCTCGCTTACGATATCCAGAATCACATCGGGGTTATTTCTTGTCATAGGCACAGTGGTGGACGCGATTAAATACGATAGATCGGATGACAGCGATTCTTGCGGCGGCTTCTTCCTTCTGCGCGAGTCGATAGGTTTTTCCGCATCGGCCGGAATCATCCACGACCTTCCGTATTTTTTTGGCGCGGGGGATCCGCCCATCGGCCAAAAGGCGTTGAACCTGCCGGAGAGAAACGCCCCACTTTATAGAAGCCTCTATTGCTGATATGTATTCCATCTCTTTGCGGCCTCTTCTCTGTGAAGTGACAGAACTATTATAGTCGTTTGAACGACGTATTTCAATCGATGTATGGATTCCTCCGCGCTCACGACTCAAAAACCCCACTCCTATGTGGGGTCTTTGAATATTGGCAAAGCCTTCATAACAGGCTCGATGATATCCATTGATGTATGCGTTACAGAAAGCTTTGTCAAGCTGGCGTTCCCGTCGGTGAAGGGCGCACGTTCACCGCCAGCCAGTAAATACGGGTGGTACATAATGTCCCTTGCTCCAATTGGAACTTTCGCAACTTCTTCCTCAATATACTTATAGAGATCCTTCCCCTCTGCCTGTGCCTTCTGTTTCAAGGCATCGCGTTCGAACAGTGTTAGGAACCACTCAAGGTTGGGCGTTCCTGCCATCGAAGCCATTAAACGCAGGCATCTGTCCTTCACGGCGTGCGTTAGCGTAAATCCGGCAACCGTATGTCGGAGTATTGTTTGTTGATTACCATTTCATGGATAGCCGCTGTCCCGATGATAGAGCAGTCTCCGTCCCCGACAACACCTGCCCCGACGGCACATGCCGCCACATCCATGGAACCGTTCGTCACGAGGGTGTTCCCGGATAGACCTAGTTCCTCGGCCAGGCCCGCCTGCACCGGCTTGGCGGAGTCGGCCGATTCGATGATCTGGGGAAACCGATCGCGGTATTTTTCCAGGCCGTACAGCTTGAACAACTCATCATTATACGCACGTGTATTCATATTGATAAAAACCAACGACTGATCTGTAGAATCGGTGGACACTATACCCGTGAGTTTGTAATACAGGTGATCTTTCAGATGCATCATATACCGAGTGCGCGCCAAGGTCTCAGGCTCATGCTTATCCACCCATTTAAGCATAACAGGCTGATTCCCAGTAAACAGCCTACTGCCGGATAGTTTTCGTTTCGCCGCCCGCAACGCATATGAGGTTGGGTATGGCGTCCAGAATTTTCTGGGTGAGAGGATTTGAACCTCCGGCCTCTTGACTCTCATTCAACTCAGCATCGGGGGTTAGTCAATGGACTTTCGCTTCGACGCCCTGTTCTTATGTAACAAGGGAAGTTCGTACTTTATTCTTACTGTAAAATTCATTACTGTTTGCAAGATATATGACAAAAGCGCAAAACTCGTTTATAATATATTTCGAATGATAAAAGGAACCGGAAGGTATTTTAGATGGCTAAAAAAAATGACAGCACGTTGATGTATAGAGTTGCCAGATGCTATTATCAGGACAATATGTCGCAAAATGAAATCGCCCAACTGGAAGGCATCTCCCGTTCTACAGTTTCACGACTGTTGGAAAAAGCAAAAAACAATGGTATTGTGACTATAGACATAAAGATTCCGAAAATTCCGGACGTAGAAACCCTGGCCGACCGCATACGCGCCAAGCTTCATCTAAACAGGGTCATCGTGGTTCCCGTTTCGGCCAGCAAACGCAGCAGCAAAAACGAGGAACAGATTCTTCGGGATGTAACATGCATCGCAGCCACGCATCTGCCAAATCTTCTTAAAAACAGCAGGATCGTGGGATTAGGATGGGCACGAACCCTTTATAACACCGCCCTGCAGTTGCCCAATATCAAGCCGGAAAAAGAAATGCTTTTTGTGCCGTTGGTCAGCAACCTGACCACGCGAAACCGTTACTTGCAAACCTCCACCATCGTAAGCCGCTTTGCAGAAAAATTCTGCGCGAAAGAATACTACCTGAATATTTCGAGCATTAAAAGAGCTCATGAAACAAGGACACAGGAAGAGGAAGCAAACATCTTACAGTTGCAGCGATACTGGGATTCGCTTGACACCGCTATCATCAGCCTCGGGGTGCCACAACGAGTGTATGAACACTATCTCTTCGACGAAATACCGCCTAATTCCTTTTACAAGACCCGCTATGACAGTAGCGCCCGCTTCGAATCGCTTGGGCAGATCTACTTCGAAAACGGTTCGTACCGCCGTCTCAGCGTGGATTTCGAGATCATAGCGCTGGAACTGAAAAGGCTCAGGTCTGTTCCCAATGTGATCTGCATAGCTGCCGATACCGACAAAGCCGTTCCCATTTTATATGCCGCGCGTAACGGCTTCATCAAAACATTGATTATTGATCACCTGACAGCGGAAAGCATATTGAATATGCTATAGATATCGAGGAGTAATTTTTACGTTTTTCGAACAGCGGTGATTTGGTCTGAACTAATCTTTAACCATATTCTGAGACAAGCTGGACGCTTTTGGCCAGAGGGTATTTTTGTGTAGCCATTTTATTTGTTAGGTGGTATATCAGTCTTTTTACTCCAGGAGATACCGGACCATTCGGTATACAGGCCGTTATATGGCATCGGGCGGTATTGAGAATCCGTACGACAGAGATATTTGAATCGGGCCATGTATACGCGAATCCGCTCATCAAAAATCCTATGGCTTTTCCCTGTGCAATCAACTCAAGCTGCGAAGCCGCATTTTTTACCTCATAGCAGATATCTGGGAAAAATCCGCCCATCCTGCACAAATCGAGCGTCAACGAACGCATCATTGTTTGATGCAAGATATTGAAGCGCTCACCCTTCAACGCTGATACGTCAATAATGCTCCTGCCCGCCAAACGATGGCCCTTGTGTACGACCAAAACGGCCTCGTCCTCTAGGAGCCGTATTGTTCTCCCTCCATTCAATTTAAAATTTTCCTCCCAGACCAGCAAGAGATCGGCCTTTTGCCACCTCAATATGTCCAACATTTCGTTGCAGGGACGTTCGTAATACTGCACTCTCAGCGGTTTGTCCCTGGAAGGAAACGCCTTCATGAAATCCTCTATTCCATAGCTTGCCAAAGTGGACTCACCAAATACCAGCAAGCTCTCCTTGTGGCTCTTCGTATACGGCACTATCTTCTTTTTCATCTCGCGGATTTCATTGTCAAGGTTCAGGGCTGATTTGAGCAGGATTCGGCCTGCTTCCGTCAATTCTATGCCGGTCTTCTTCCTGATGAAGAGCGTAGTATCCAGTTCAACCTCCAATTTGCGTATCTGCTTCGAAACTGAAGACTGTGACAAAAAAAGCTCCTCAGAAGCATTTGTAAAATTCATTTGCTCGGCAACGGTGAGAAAAATTTTGATTTGATTAAAGGTCATAACCAGCACGTCCTTTTGGCACTCACCTTGGTCATTCCTTTTATGAAATTATATATCATACATATTTTCATTTGTCAATGACGCTTTCCGCATGAACCAGTTTTTCGTTCCCCTACTTAGAATTTTGGTAATTTCGCCGGAAACGGGCTGGATTATATGCACAGAAAAAGATGTATTCTTAATTGGAATTGCATACAGAATGTTCTTTCTGTTAATGTTCTATTAAGGTTGTATGTATATGTATGCTCCACCCGGTCGGCAAAGCCTGGGCGCGAACACGATAGACTTCTCGATGAATTACCGCGCCCTCAACAGCGGACGCTCAGATATCGTCAAGGAGGAATTCCGTCTATTTGCTGACCTTGCCAAGGACGTAGAAACCAAGGTGATCATCGAGGTCTGCTTCTTGAGCGACGAAAAGATCCGCGAGGCCTGCCAGCTCGTTTCCGATGCCGGGATCAACTGGGTCAAGTCGGCCACCGGCCAGTTCCAGGGACCTTCCATGGACCAGGTCGCCATTATTCTCGACAGCCTCAAGGGCACGGACACGCGGTGCAAGGTATCCGGCGTAAAATTCCCCCGCGCCCAGAACGCATACGCGTTTTTGATGGCCGGGGTCGAGATCATCGGCTCCCAGGGTGTCGTCGAGATCATCGAAGGGCTCGAAAAGCTTCGCGCACTCGGCGTGTTGCCAGAATACGAAGGATAAATGAAGGAGACGAAACACCAATGCTACTGAAAGACAAATGCTGTATCATAACAGGCGCGGCCGGAGGAATCGGCCTGCAGATCGCAACGGCCTTCGCGCAGGAGGGAGCAAAAGTTGCACTGCTGGACGTTCAGGAGGATAAGATCAAAGCCGAAGCCGCCAAGCTGGGCGGGCGACCCTACGTTTGTGACCTTCGCAGCGTCGAGTCCATAGAAAAGGCGTTCGCGGCCGTGCTTAACGACCTGAAGAGGATCGACGTGCTGGTCAACTGCGCCGGCCTGGCAAACCGAACCCCCATCGAGGACATCGTCGAAGAAGAGTGGGACCTTTTATGCGATGTGAATCTCAAGGGCCTGTTTTTCGCTTCGAGGGAAGCGTACAGGGCAATGCTGAAACAGGGCAAAGGCAAAATTATCAACATCTCCTCCACACGCGGATACATGTCCGACGGGAGGCACGTGATCTATGACTCCACCAAGGCCGCTGTACACGCAATGACGCGCACCTTCGCAGTGGCGGGCGGGCCGAAGGGCATCATCGCCAACAGCATCAGCCCCGCATACGTGCTCACCCCCATGACCAGGCATAACCTGGATCGCAAGGGCTGGCTGGAGAGCATCGTCGCAAATATTCCCATCGGCCGCCTTATGGAAATGGAGGAGATTTCCAATGCGGCGCTCTACCTGGCGTCCGAGCTTTCCTCCGGCATAAACGGCCACGACCTCGTCGTCGATGGCGGATGGACAGCCTCCGAATAATCCGCAAATATATATGTATACAGGCTGGCAAGGCTGCCGGCGTCCCATATTCAGATATGGCAAGCCGAAACATCTTGAGACATTGTGGGATATGGTCGAAAAAACGAACGCGTTTTCCCATTCACGCCATCCCAATCCTCTTCGACCATATCCCATTTTTGTCTAACATCTGATCTTTGAACTACAGTATGCGGAGCCATCGGTTGAAGTCAAAAAAGAAAGCTTTTCAAAAAATCTGAAAGCTCATGGGAGAATGGCTATGCAAAAGCTCTGTAAATAGATTGCACCAGCTTGGGATTTTTGGTAGCCTGTTATTAATAGATATGCTTTTCTAAATCCCGGGAAATAGACGGATCAAGTAAAACACAAGTTGTTTCTTTTACCCATCGGCTGATTTATTATGTAACTGCCGAGCAAGCAAATTTAGACAACATTTTAGAAGGCAGGTAGTTTTGATGCAATACAGGAAATTCGGCAAAATCAACTGGGAAGTATCGGCCCTTGGCTTCGGGACCTTGCGGCTGCCGACTTTGGATGACCACCTATTGACCGGCGAGAATATTATGGAAGATGAAGCGATACGCCTCATACGGTACGGAATCGACCAGGGAATCAACTATGTGGATACGGCTTACAACTACCACCAGTTTAAGAGCGAACTGGTGGTAGGCAAAGCGCTGATGGACGGCTACCGCCATAAAGTGAAGCTCGCAACAAAGTCGCCGGTTTCCCGGCTTACCAAACCGGAGGATTTCGACCGGATACTGGACGAGCAGCTTGTGAAACTCAAGACCGATCACATTGATTTCTATCTTTTCCACAGCATAGACGCGCGGAAATGGCGCAACGTAATACTCGAGTTTGACCTGCTAAATAAGATAGAAGCTGCGAAACAGGCCGGTAAGATAGGCTACATCGGATTCTCCTTCCATGGCGGGTTCAATGAGTTCAAGGAAATCGTCGACGGCTATGACAATTGGGATTTGTGCCAGATCCAGTATAATTACATGGACATCGAAAAACAGGCGGGCACAAAAGGCCTGAAATACGCAGCCGGAAAAGGCCTGCCGGTAGTCATCATGGAGCCTCTGCTGGGAGGCATGCTGGCAAATCCGCCGAAAGGAATCCGAAAATATTTCGAGGAATACGGCGGCGGCAGAAGTCCCGCGGACTGGGCTCTGCAGTGGCTATGGAACCAGCCCGAGGTCACGCTGGTTTTAAGCGGAATGAACGCGATGCAACAGGTTGAAGAGAATCTACGGTCTGCGGACGCGATAAAAATTAACGCTATGAGCAAAGAAGATCTCGCTTTCATTGACCTCATCCGCAAAAAATACGAAGAAAAAAGAGCCATTCCATGTACGGGCTGCAACTATTGCATGCCCTGCCCCAATGGCGTAGAGATACCCAGGAGTTTTAAGTTTTATAATGACAGCCTGATGCATGACGATTTGGTCTCAGCGAGAAAGACTTACGCTTTTTGGAAAAGAGGTCAGGCCAGCGCCTGCATAGCTTGCAAGGCCTGCGAGGAGAAATGTCCCCAAAGGATCCCCATTAGTCAATGGATGCCAAAGGTACACGCTTTGTTGGGCTAAACCAAAAAGTTGTGACCGGGAATCCATCGCTCACCATGTTGCTGAAAACTTTCCGGCACACTGGTCATACTGGGGTTTTGTTTGACAAATAATTTATGCTTTTGCCCACCCGATACGGATCAAGTCTGCATTGCAGTAGTAATTCAGCCAAGTTTGTGGTAGTCTTTTTTTGAGCCATCGGTTTTTTCTCCTTTTGAATGATTTGCTCGCACCATTCATTCTATCGGAGTGCCCGATGGCTTTCCATATCCACCTATAAATTGCAAACACTATTGTACTCTATCTATGTATAAAGAAGCTCATGATTAATTGATTTAATACCTAAACATCGTATCCGGCATGGAATCCGCTTCGCACGTTAACCCGGATATTGCCCATAGCAACCGCATCGCCGGCGCGCTTCACCGTGATAGCATCGGCTTCGAGCCCTTCGGCCAGATCATCTCCCGCAGTTCTCTGGCCTGTGGAAACAACAACCAGATCGACCTGAGCGAGTATTGTCTGACCATTCTTGTCCATATACTCCACGCCTTCAGCGGTGACTTTCTGCACCCTTGCAAGCGTCTGGATATTGACGTCGGCCTTTTTCATGATATCCAGGTCGCGCGCGCGGTGCGTTTTTTTCCTGTCCGACCGATACTGTGTCGAGCATTTCGAGTATAGTGATGGAATTGCCGTGTTCGAGCATATGCAATGCGGTTTCACAGCCAACGTTTCCTCCGCCGATTATCACGACGTTCTTTCCCTCGGGCATCGTGTAATCGCCAAAGGTGTGCCTGAACTGGAATGTGATGTTCTGCTGCCTCCCTTAAGTTTTTTACCGCTTTCTTTGCATAAAATAATCCAGCTAGGAAAACTGGAGGTGCTGCTTTGAAACCACCACTGTTTGGACCCATAGTCTTACAGCTTGTTCTAATTCTCCTGAATGCTTTCTTCTCCTGCACTGAAATCGCGATAATTACTCTAAATGATTTCAAGCTGAAAAAGGATGCCGAATCAGGCAATAAGAAAGCCCGTTATCTGTTGCGCCTAACTTCGCAGCCGGCACGGTTTCTCGCAACGATACAGGTGGGTATTACCATTGCGGGTTTTCTTGCAAGCGCGTTTGCCGCAAAAAATTTTTCGGACAGGCTTAGCTCATGGCTGATAAGTATTGGGGTCTCCATCCCTGCGGACACGCTTAGTACCATTTCGGTAATTGCCATCACCTTGATCCTCTCTTACATCACGTTGGTCTTGGGAGAGCTTGTTCCGAAAAGGATCGCCATGCAAAAAGCAAAGTCCATCGCATACTCCGTCAGTCGGGTCATTTTTCTGCTCTCCAAGATAGCGGCCCCGCTGGTCTGGCTGCTTACGGTTTCCACAAACGGAGTACTGAAGCTCTTGAGGCTAAGCACACACCCAAAAGAAACCAACGTAACGGAGGAAGAAATCCGTTTAATTGTCGACCTGGGCGAAGAACGAGGAGCGATCGAACCTGAAGAAGGACAAATGATCGACAACGTCCTCAATCTTGGCAATAAGCATGCCGCAGAGCTTATGACGCCCCGTACCGATTTGGTGGTTCTTTGGATGAACGATCCGCCTGAAAAGTGGCGTGATGATATTATTCTTGCCAATTATTCACGTTATCCGGTTTGTGCCGGCAGTATCGATGAAATAGCCGGCATACTGCATGTGCGGGATTTCTTTTCAAATCTGTTCTCACAAGAACCCAAAGCGCATCAAAAGTTGGTCCGCCCTGCGTTTGTTGTCCCTGAGACCGTGCGTGCAGATGGGTTGTTGCGGGAAATGCAACGTAGAAAGAATCATATGGCTATTGTCATTGACGAGTACGGCGGGCTGAGCGGCGCAATAACGATGGAAGATCTTCTGGAAGAAATTGTAGGACAGATAGAGGACGAGCACGATGAAGTAGAGCCAGGGATAACGCAACTCAAAGAGAACCTGTGGCGCGTGAAAGGGACGCTTGAAATTGACGCATTATCAAGCTTTTTCAGTGTAACTATTCCGGAGGGTGATTACGATACTCTAGGAGGGCTTATATTCGCCCAAATGAACGCTATACCCGAAGACGGTACGCAACCTGAAGCTGATGTATCCGGGCTTCATATACGCGTCGAGAGCCTTCGTGACCATCGGGTAGAATGGGCTTTAATCTCAAAAACTAAAGAGCTGATTTGAGTCTGTTCCTTACGTCTTCTATGTTATGTCCATTGTCATTTTGATTATGTATCGGGCATCCTGAGATTACGGGAGGCCCTGTATAGGACATTAAGTCTCATTTAACATTATGCCGTTCTCTATACGTCCACCGAGCTTTCATACCAAGGTTCTGTACTAATCTCCCCATTCCCGAACTGCCGTAATGCCATTTTACTGCCGCCCGGGCAGTTTTAGGCAGTCCGAACCCGTCTTAGCTAAATATTAGCATATTTCTCCATTTTAGACATCTTGAAAGCAAGATCTAAATCGCCTTATTTCTGCCTGTAATCTCCATATTGTGACTATATATGCGCTTCAAAACACGATTCCTTACGCATAATACAGCAAAATAGCCACCACGCCCGATTGCGTAATGGCTATTCCCGTTCATTCTGGTCTGGGTGAGAGGATTTGAACCTCCGCTGCCCGGGGCGGCTTCCCGCTCCGCCGCTCCGCGTGCTCGCAGGACCCGCCGCCCGTCGTTTTCCTCAAAGACCCGACACCGGCGGCTCTTTATGCGCTGACGCGCACCGGAAAACGACCCCTTGAACCCCTATGGGGTTCTGCGACGCCGGTGGACATATCCCGCATCCATAATAATCGACATACGGCAGGTCCACATGGACCTGCCGTATGTCGTGGTCTGGGTGAGAGGATTTGAACCTCCGGCCTCTTGAACCCCATTCTTAAACACTTTGGTATCAGACGCCGCAAAAAGCGGTTTTCAAGCCGTGTTTTCGGCATGTAGCGGTATTAAAAATCACTCCGTTGGCACACTTATTGGCACACTTAGCAGTTCCTCTATCTTACTTACAGCGGTCTGGATCGCCGGGCTCTGCGGGTGGATGTAGCTGATGGTGCTCTTCCGTTCGCTCTGGCCGGCTAGTGCCTGAATCACCGCGAAGTCCGTGTGCGCGTCCTCGAGATGGCTGATATACGTGTGCCGGCAACAGTGCGGCGATAAAACGCGCACCCCCTTAACCTGCCTGATTGCCGATTTATAGAACTTTCGGTAGGTGCTGGGGTGCAATGGTTTCTTGCTCCGCCTGCCGGCCAGTATATAGCCGTCCGCGTTATTGCGCAGGAAAAGTACCGACGCGCGAACAGAGGGCGGTACAAGCCCTGATCGCTCCCGCTGTTCGGCCTTCACGTCCCCTATGTACATACTCCCGCCTTTTTTCAGCTTCACCGCCCGGCGTATTTCGATCCGGCTCCCGTCCGGGGCGAGGTCGAACACAGACAGCCCCAGCAGCTCCTGCGTGCTGATACCGGTACCCAGCATCAGCCGGATACTGTGCCCAATACGCGTATCCGGCAATCCCCGCATAAGGGCCCGGACCTCCTCGACCGTGAACGCGTCTTTTCGTGCTTTCCCCCTCTTCCCCATCCGCCGGTAGTTCGTCTGATCGGCCAGCTGGACAGGGTTCTTTGTGATCAGTTCGTTGGCCTCGGCCTTGCGCATGATCTGTCCGAGCATGGTCCGGCATTTAGTACACTGTGATACGCTGTAGGCCTTGGCCATCTCGGTAAGAAACGCCTCGACATGGAAGGCTTTGATGCTCTGAAGCTTATGCCGTCCGAGGTGCTTTTTTATGTGCTTGAGGGTATAACCATACGACGCGGCCGTGCTCAGCTCGACCTTCTCAGCGTACTCCTCATACCACCGGTCCGCCCACTCCCCCAGGGTAATGTCGGGATCGATCGACGCCAGCTTGTTCTTACGCTCCCAAACACGGTGCTTCTCCAAAGCGGCTTCCTGGGTACGCCCGGAGAAGGCTTTGCGCCGCGGTCGGCCTTCGGCATCATATCCTATGGTGATACGGTAGACATAGAGTTTACGCTTTTCATCGTAGTTGAGGCTGCCGGCACCGTTTGCCGCCCTGCGTTTGGCCATTGGAGGACCTCCAAATTGTTAAACCTTTGGTGATACCGTTGGTGCTGCTTTGGGTTCAATACCCATGATTTTATTAAACGCCTTTTCATATTCAGCTGCTTCTTTCGGCGTAAGTGTGTAATCTATTCGCAAAATTGCGCGATCTGAATGATACATATAGTAATTACCGACGATCCCACCAACCTCATTAACAACTGAGAGATAATCTAATCTCTTTTGCATATCTGCTTTATTGGCAAACGTCTCAAGCATGCCATGGTCTGTACGAAAAGATTCATCAAAGTCATCACCCAAATACTTTTTTGAGTCTTCATAATCTTTAGCATATCTTTTATCAATAAAGTTTGTTTTAGCAGTATACTCACCTGGGCGACCAAGCAGATTATTAGGATCCGTTTTTTCATCGTAGGTAATCTCGTAAACAATTGGCAAACCTGCCTCTTTAAGTTTTTTCACAATCTGCGGAGCGCTAAGATATATAATTGGTGTCGGTGAAGGTGTCGCCGTAGCTGTTTTTGTTGTCGTCTTCGAGACTGGTGTGCTGCATCCCACAGTCATTACGATCATCAGGACAATAAGGCCAATAACTCCAATCTTTTTCATCGTGCGATCCTTTCTCCATTTATCGTTCTTTGGTATAGATTCAACAGAAACCTAAAAATCCTTTTTATTTTCCAAAATATTGAAAGGCTCGAAGGTAATTACGTATTGATCAATATGCCATGCCGGCCAGTGCTTGCTCTTGTAGTATCCGCCGCGGGTATGTGGGTGGATTTTAGGCATATGAGAGCCTCGCGCTGGTTGTCAGAGCTGTATCGGACGTAGATAGCTGCATTAATAATCCTACAGTCCGTTTGCGTCTACCCCGTATTCTGCTTGGGCGTGAGTAAATCCTTCGTATTCCAGCTGAGCGATCAGCTGGGCGCGAGAGAACGATGAAACTTTCAAATATTGCTTTGCCGCCTTTGCGGCTTGCGCATTCCAATTTGCGCCGCAATGATCCGCTCCATATTTGGCTTGCGCGTTTGTATATTTTTCATATGCTAACTGCTTAACCAGTCCGCTATATGAAAAAGCCGAATAGCTCAAATATTGTTTTGCAGCTTTTAAGGCTTGTTGGTTCCAATTCGCGCCACAATTTTTGACTGCATAAACTGCATCTTCATGAGAGTATTTTTCATACTCTAGTTGATCGATTAAACCTTCATAGGAAAATGCAGAGTAACTCAAGTATTGTTTCGCCTGTTTTAGGGCGTTCTGCTTGCTCTTTGATGCGCTTAAATCGTTGCTTTTAACTGTAGGTTTTGGTGTTGATGCGGGTTTTGGTGTTGATGCGGGTTTTGACGTGGATGCGGGGTTTGACGTGGATGCGGGTTTTGACGTGGCAGATGCGTCAGATGCGGAGGTGGTTTTATCTTCCGCGCCCGACGTGCTTTCAGTCACCTCCGGTTTGATCGAAGGTGTTGGTGCAGACGTGGAGGATGGCCCCGGCGTAACGTAGGGCGTCGGTGACAATATCGGCTGTGATTCCCGCCATGATGTCGTTTCGGAATTTGCGGGTACCGAACATCCAGCCAGCACGGTGATCATTACAATAAGCACCGCAAAAGTAATTACTTTTTTCATTTTCCTTTCTCCTTTATTTCTTTTATTTCAAAAGGCTCAAAACTGATCACATATCGATCGACGTGCCACGCTGGCCAGTGCTTGCATTTGTAATACGTTATAGCGGCGTTGAAGAATTGTTCGGTCACGCCAAAATGCTCCGCCAGCTCCCAGGGTGTACGGATATGATTCTGCCAGGCTGTTATGATCTCCTCCGGCGGAACCAGACGTTTATATGCCCAGGCTCGAGCCCGGCGCTCCTGCTGCCGGTTCAAGACCTTATCCCTGCGAAGATAGAGAATATTCCCGGACGAGGTATGGAAGTGCCCAGCTTCCTCAGCCAGCACGCAGAGGCGCTCTGCGTTCGTCCCCAGGCCGGAAGATAGAATTATAAAGCGGGCACGCGTATCGCTCCAGTAGAGGCCCTGTAGTCTGTATGGCAGCGTGTTATGTATCACCGGCACGTTGTGATTATGGAGTTCTTGTTCAAGTGCTTCTAAAGGTGTCATAGGCACTCTCCGACACAGCTTGGAGTGTGCTTACATTTTACAGGATGGCATGTACCGTTATTGGGACAGTGAGCCTAGGGGATAAGTAAAAACATAAATAAAAAAAGTATCACTAACACCGATACGATGGTTACTAAACAGCCGCCTCCCGTTACAGCCTTTCCAATCTTTCTTTGTCTGCCAGATTTCGTCAAGGGAACTCCAGTTTTTCTTGAAATGCTCTGCTTTGCTCTCGTCACTCCTGTAGCCCGCTTCCAGGAAAATCCGCCTCTGTTTGCCATAGATACACCCCTTATCCATCCTGATATCTAATATGGTGGGCCACAAACTGAGCAAGGATCATAGCCTCGTGCTTTTGCGTCACTCAGGCTTATAGGGATTTTACTTTTAGATAGATATCTACAACCCCCAAGATGATATTTCTTTCCAGTATTTGTAATGTAGACAGTTGTTTGACTTACATTCGCTTCTTGAGCATCAGATACAGATGTAGAATCATTATCGTAAATTTGCGAGTCTTTTTCTGGTGTGGGGGTCGGTTTAACTGTAGGTATTGGAGTTGGCGTAGGGTCAGGTGTAGGATCGAATGTAGGATCTGGTGTAATGATGGGTGTTGGTGAAGTGGTGGGTGAAGGGGCGTTTTGAATGTTGCCGCATGCGATTAAAGCTATGGCAAGCGCCAAGCATAGTGTCACATGAAGGATTTTTTTCATAGCCTAAACCTCCTATAGCATATCGGTAAAATACCTTTCGTATATGTTTCTACACGAATAATGGAAAATCCTTCCTAAAATACAAAAATACTTACTCTTTTTCTTTGTGAGATAGTTCGGAGAAGCCGGCGCTGATTATTCCCGTTGGTATAGCAACCAGTGCAATACCGCAGAATCTTATTACGGATGCAAGGGCTTTGCCGATAAATGTCACAGGAATGATATCCCCATACCCTACAGTGGTTATCGTTGCGATTGCCCACCAGAAACCAGACAGTATATTATCAAAGGCTTCGGGTTGAGCGGCGCTTTCGATATTATACATAAGTACTGCTGCCATGACGATCAAAAGCGCAATCACAAATATTGTAGAAAGTAATTGACTGGATTTGTTCTTCAGTACTTTTCCGATCGTGTTCAAAGCCTGTGAATATCGATTAAGCTTGAAAATCCTTGCTATACGGATAAGTCTAACTATCCGCAATATTCTAAGGTCAACGGGGATAATGAACGGGATATAGAATGGGAGAATTGCCAGAAGATCGATAATGGCCATAGCAGAAGTAACGTACTTAACCCTGCTTAAAGTGAGTGAATGTTCCGGATACAGCAGATTCGAGGTCCATATTCTAAGTATATATTCTACTGTGAAAACAGCAACTGAAAAAATATCGAAATAGAAAAGGACAGAGTATAATGTTGACGACAAACCTTTGAAAGTATCGAGCATCATTGTTATGATGCTTAGGATAATAAGAACAATAATGAAAAAATCGAATGCTCTGCTTGCTCTATCTCCCTCGTTGGCTTTTTCAATAATTTCAAAAACTCTATTCTTATTTGGAGCAGGCATAACAGAGACTCCTAAAGGCGAAATATCCCGGAACAGGATCAACCGAGTCATTCAGCTGTACCTATTTATCTACTTTTCCTTCTTCTTCCCTATCCCGTATTTGTGTTTTACAAACTCAATGAATTCGAAAATCTCTTCCTGGGCTTCAGGCGGTATGCCTTCAGGATCATCTGTGTGCGCGGCGATGGTGACAAGCTCGGACGCTTTAGCTTCTTTTTCTTTTTGAACATCCTCATCGCGTGCTTTTAAAAAGGCAAGATATTTTTTTGCATCTCCGTTGAATTCTTCAGGAATGTATTCATCGAAATTTTCATATGGATATGGATCATCGGTTCGGCCTAAAAGATAGTCAATAGACACTTCAAAATAATCAGCGATGTCATTTAACACCTCAGCCGAAGGGATAACCTCTTTTTTCCCTTCGTATTTTCCGATTGTAGATCTTTCAAGGCCCAGAATTTGAGCTAGTTGTTCTTGGGTTATGCCGTGCTTTTTTCTTAATTCTTTTAACCTCTGCTTAAACATGGTAACACCTCTTTAGTTAATTATAGTGAACAAAATTCACGGTGTAAATGATTCTGAATAATTATCAGAATTTGTATTGACACTCTGAACCATATTCACTATAATGGGATTGTAGTTCAGATTATTTATATTTGAAGGTGATTACTACATGTCGGAAATCAAAGCTTTGAGAAAAAAAGCTACTTTTACCCAAGAAAGTTTAGCAAAAGAGCTAGGGGTCGATCGATCGACCATTGCGAAGTGGGAAACAGGTACGTCTTTTCCACGTGCTGAGATGCTCCCGAAGCTTGCTAAACTTTTTGATTGTTCTATAGACGACCTGTTTGAGCCTGAACAAACCGACACGGCCAAGACGGCTAGCTGAAAGAGGAGAGCTTCCATCTCATGAAAGTCATGAAAGACGACATCCCCCACGGCTTCAAGCTCGTTCGGGACCCCTCTCCCCCGCCCGACCATCGTCTGGTCGAGGATCCTCTCCTCTCCCAGGCCCTGCACTCTGTCGGCACCGCCCTGCGCGAGCTGGCCAACCTGGCGGACGCCATTGCTATGGCCAACTCCTACGGCGGCAACGCGGACCAGCTGAAGCCCAGCGACGTGCAGAAGCTGCTGCACTGCAGCGAGAGCAAGGCCCGGCAGATCGTCCGGGCCCACGGCACCGGCAAGGGCAAGATGGGCCGGATCGAGCGCGGGGTCCTGATGCAACTCCAGCGGGAAGGTAAGCTCTGACGTGACCCGACCGGGTGCACGAGCCCGTGTGGGTCCCTCCTTTACATAGGGTGCTCAGGTGGCGGAGGTAGTCGGCCCGGCACCGCGGGCGCCCGTCGAGGGCGGCGCGTCCACATGAGGACAAGCAACCCGATACAGAAGCGCTGCAGCGCCGGGGGCAATGACGCTGCAGGCTGAGGGAGGTGCAGGACGATCATTCTGATCTGCCCCAACAGTATCAAAGAAAGGAGGATAGAAACGTGAACACAGGGTGCGCGAATCCGTACAAATTGGCCAGGCAGGCCTGCGGCATGACCCAGGTCGCTGCAGCAAGAGCACTGCACGTAGATGTGCGAACCCTGCAGTATTACGAAACCGGGCAGCGGACGCCTTTAAGCGAGACCCGCAAGGCAATGGCGCAACTGTACGAAGCACCCCAGCTGGTCGTAGACCCGCAGAGCCCGACAAGCGCGACAGCGGTTTTCATGAAGGAACTCGAGGACGTGGGAGACATCCGACGCGAGATCATGCAGATCACGTACGACGACGTGATCAGCCCGGACGAACAGGCACGTTGGAACACGATATGCAGGGAATTGAATGAACTGGCCATGGCCTGTATCGCCATGGGGAACGTCGAGTGAGAGGAGAAGGCCGCATGGCTGCAACGCGCGTGAAAGTGAGGTGTATCCATTGCGACTACGAAGGGTATGGGGACCCGATGGACTACTGGTGCCCAAAGTGCACCAACCCGGTCATGCTGCCGCGCGAGCGGATGCTGGTGCAGGTGCCCGATGTGCGAATTATTATCTTAGTCATCGAACGAGAACCGGAAGGAGCGAACCATGAAAAGGAGTGATGCGACGAAAATCATCCTGGGCGGGATCGCGATGGCCGCGGCGCTCTGGATCGGATACCTTGCGGTGTGGGTGGTGATCTGTCAATGATCTACCTCGACTGGCAGCTGCTAATCGGCGGCGCGCTCATCGTAGTTGTGCTGCTGATAGAGCTTCTCGATTGGGCGACGAAGCCTAAAAAGCGCAAAGGCCGCGCTGCGACGCGACCTAAGCAGAAACCATAAACATTGCTTTTTTAAATGATACCACGATGGAGCGGCGCCTGTCAATCCGGCGGGCGCCGGAAAGGAGGATTTTAAGTGAGTAAAACGGTCCCTGTCACCTTAACTGAAAAAGCATTTCTGAAAGCCATAGAAGGTCTGCAGGAAGATCCTGAAGTCAGGCCTATGCTCTGCCCTCGCTGCGGGAAAGACCAAATGCTCCCGGTACTGGCCCTCAATTCTCTGAGCAGGCACGAGGACGTGTATGTCTGCGGCGAATGCCGTACGGACGAAGATCTGCGGAATATGTGCGATGTTTTGCCGCTTCCCCTGCAGGACTGGGCTATGTTCAAGGCTTTATTTTCCGGAAAGGAGCAACTATGAAACTCGACTTCACCTACAAGAAAGCGACGACGACCTGCTACCGGTTTGAGACCGGAGAGAAACCCGACCATATGACCTTGTACCTGAAGCAGAAGCTTGTGGACGAGGCGGGGATCGACCCGAAGAAGGGGATCACCGTCACGATCGAAGAACGGGAGGAGGACTGAGTGGGAAATCGGTTTGCCAAACGCGCTCAGCAGGAGATCAAGTATTACGCCGACCAGGGTATCCCGTACATCGGCTACGCCTGGCAAAACAAGTGGAATGAATACGTGGGCGGTTACGCAGTTTACCGAAAAGACCCGGTTACCGTACTCAAAGAAAGGCATACGGGGATCGATAAAGCCCATCCTAACGAGAACATCCCCGCGGGCACGAAACTTAAATTTACCGCCGCAGCGGAAAAACGCATTCTCAAAACCGTTGAACGATTACGCAAAAACAGGAAGTTGGACGTAGAATTCTACGTCGGATAGGAGGAAAACCATGCAAATCAACCTGACTTTAACCGTATCTCCCGACCAGGCACAGCTTTTTTTCAAGCAGATTGCCACGATACTGAGCTCTTCGCCGTCGGCGCCGGACGACATCGAAACCAGAGTCGCGGAAAACCTCGCCCAGGCGCAGGGCCTTCCCGTCGCTCCCGGCACGCTGCCTGCCCAGCCCGAGCCCGTTTCACCCCAGGCATCTACCACTGCACCCCTCCCCACAACGGAACAGTCTTACACGCAGGACCAGCTGGCACTGGCCGCGGCGCAGATCCTCGACGCGGGCCGGCAGACCGAGCTCATCCAGCTGCTGGGGAACTTCGGCGTGCAGGCCGTGACCCAGCTGCCTCCCGAGCAGTACGGAGCGTTTGCGACGTCCCTGCGAGGCATGGGGGCGCGGATATGATGGCGTTACCCATAGCAAAGGAGGAAATCCGGGAGCATGCAATACTGTCGGCGTCCGGGGCGTATAAGTGGCTACACTGTACGCCTTCGGCGAGGCTGGAGGAGCAGTTTCCGGAAACGACAAGCGTTTACGCCGAAGAGGGTTGTCTCGCTCATGCGATCGCGGAGCTGAAACTGCGGAAACTGTACACAGAACCCATGGGCACCAGAAAGTTCAATGCTGCTCTGAAAAAGCTCCAGGCTCATGAGCTGTATCAGGAGGAGATGCTGCATTACACTGACGCCTATGTCGAATTTATTCAGAGTATCGTTCATCAGTTCAACACCCCACCGCACGTCGCGATAGAGAAGCGCCTGGATCTGCGCAGCTATGTCCCCGAAAGTTTCGGTACCGGCGACTGTATCATCATCGGCGGCCGTACTCTGCACATCATCGATTTCAAGTATGGCAAGGGCGTGCCGGTGACCGCGGAGGACAACCCTCAGATGCTACTCTATGCGCTTGGCGCCCTCGATGCGTATTGGATGCTCTACGAGATCGACTCGGTCATGATGTCGATCGTGCAGCCCCGGTTGGATAATACCGACACGGACGAAATGTGTGCTGCTGACCTGCGAGGATGGGGCGAAAGCATCAAACCCATCGCACAACGGGCCTGGAACGGCGAGGGAGAATGTGTCCCCGGCGAGCACTGCCGCTTTTGCAAAGCAAAGGCCCAGTGCCGCGCCCGAAGCGAGGCGCATACCGCGCTGGAAGCCTTCGATGGAAAGCTGCCGCCGCTCCTCAGCAATGAAGAGATAGGCGACATCCTGAAACGCGCCCAACAGCTCAAAACGTGGGTATCCCAACTCGAAGAATACGCCCTGAGCGAAGTGCTCATAGGTAACGAGATCCCCGGCTGGAAGGCCGTGGAGGGCCGAAGCATACGACAGTTTGTCGATACGGATGCCGCCTTCAAGGTGATGAAGGCCGCGGGATATGACGAAGCGCTGCTATACGAGCGCAAACCGATCACCTTGACAAGCGTCGAAAAGCTACTCGGAAAATCGAAATTCAACGAACTGCTGATCGAACACGTCAACAAGCCACCCGGAAAACCGACACTCGTACCCGAAAGCGACAACCGCGAAGCGATTACCAACAAAACGACAGCCGAAGAAGCTTTCGGCAAAACCGATGAAGGGAGAAACGAAAAATGAACAAAGCGACACAGGTAACCACGAATGAAGTTCGAATCTCGTACGAGCACCTCATCAAGCCGTACGCAAACCAGGCAGGCGCCGAGGAGAAGTTTAGCGCTACACTGCTCATTCCGAAACACGACATCGCGACAAAGCAGCGTATCGACGCGGCAATTCAGGCCGCCATCCAGGAGGGCATAACCGGAAAGTGGGGCGGCGTACGTCCGTCGCAGGTTCCTATACCTCTTCACGACGGCGACGGCCGGCGCCCCAACGGCGAACCGTTCGGTCTGGAATGCCGGGGCCATTGGGTCATGACGGCTAGTACAAAACAGCGTCCGGAGATTGTTGACACCGGTATGAACCCGATCATCGACGCGACGCAGATCTACAGCGGCATGTACGCAAACGTATGTATCAACTTCTTTGCCTATTTTAACAGCGGGAAAAAGGGCATCGGCTGCGGCCTCGGCCCCGTGCAGAAGACCCGGGATGGCGAGCCCCTTGGCAGTCGTATGACCGCCGCGGAGGCGTTTGGAAACGGAGCGCCTGCACAACAGCCTGCGCAGCAATATGCGCAGCCTCAGCAGTATGCACAGCCGCAGGCAGCGCCTCAGCAACCCGGACAACCTCGGGCGGCTTACGAGGCAGCTCAAGTTGACCCGATCACCGGTAAGCCGATTGGCAGGGTCATGGGGTTATGATCCACCTGAGTATCGATCTCGAAACTTACTCGTCAGTAAACATTAAGAAGTCGGGACTGTACCGTTACGTGCAGTCCCCCGACTTCCAGATCATGCTGTTCGCGTATAGCTTCAACGATAAACCCGTGCAGATAGTGGACCTTGCCCAGGGCGAAACCATACCCGAGGGCATCGTGAACTATCTTTATAGCCCGGAGATCCTTAAGCACGCCTATAACGCACCCTTCGAGTGGTACTGCCTGAGCAAACATTTCCGCGGGCACTTCAACCATGAATACCTGCCTCTCGAACAGTGGCGATGCACGATGATGCACGCGCTGTACTGCGGGTACCCGGCAGGGCTGGCAGCCACCGGGGCGGCCTTGGGATTGACTCAGGATAAACGCAAGCTGGGCACCGGCATGTCGTTGATCCGGACGTTCTGTATCCCCTGCAAGCCCACAAAGACCAATGGCCACCGGACCCGAACTTACCCGCACCACGAGCCGGAGAAGTGGGAACTGTTCAAGGAATACTGCAAGCAGGACGTCGTGACAGAGATGGAGGTAGCGCGCAAATTCGCGCCCTACCCGGTGCCCGAACAGGAACAGCACCTGTGGGAGCTTGACCAGCGTATCAACGTGCGCGGGGTCGAAGTGGACCAGGAACTCGTCGGGAGCGCGCTACAATGCAGCGAAACGGTCACCGCGGAGCTTACGGAAGAGGCGGTGCAGCTATCCGGAGTAGATAACCCTAAGAGTGTGGCTCAGCTCACGAAATGGCTGGCCGACGAAGGCGAAGAGGTCGAAAACCTCCAAAAGGCCACAGTAAAAGCCCTCATTAAAAGCACTGAGAACGATACTGTCAAACGCATGCTGGAGATCCGGCAGGAACTGGGCAAGACCTCTGTTCGAAAATATGCCGCCATGCAAGAGGCCGTTGGGGACGACGGACGCGTCCGCGGGTTGCTCCAGTTCTACGGCGCGAATCGTACCGGGCGCTGGGCCGGGCGGCTCGTCCAGGTGCAGAACCTTCCTCGCAATTATCTCGGAACCCTGAAACTTGCACGAAGCTGTACGAAAAACCGAAAGCTCGATCACCTGAAAATCATCTACGGGAACGTCCCGGACACACTATCCCAGCTTATACGGACCGCGTTTATCCCTCGCCCGGGGTGCGTCTTTGTTGTCGCTGATTTCAGCGCCATCGAGGCCCGGGTGATTGCCTGGCTGGCCGGCGAACAATGGCGGCTGGACGTATTCGCCACTCACGGCATGATCTATGAGGCCTCGGCAAGCGCCATGTTTGGCGTACCTATAGAACTGATTTCCAAGGGCAAACCGGAATACGCGCTCAGACAAAAAGGCAAGATCGCGGAACTGGCCCTCGGGTACCAGGGCGCTGCCGGCGCGCTCATCACCATGGGCGCCTTGAACATGGGCCTCACCGAAGACGAGCTCCCCGAGATCGTCCATCGGTGGCGCCAGGCGAACAGGCGCATCGTGGACCTCTGGTACGCCATGGAAAACGCCGCGCTGCAGGTCATGCGTACTGGTGGCCCCATAGGGCTGAAAGGCCTGATCATTGATCAAATAGGCAACGTAGCGACGAACACCCATTTTCTGACCATACAGCTTCCCAGCGGAAGAAAGCTGTACTACGCCCAGCCGTTCCTGTGCGTGAACGAAAAAGACCGAGAGGCGCTGCACTACTGGGGTACGAACCAAACCAGCAAGAAGTGGGAGCCCATATCCACCTATGGCGGGAAGCTGGTCGAAAACGTGGTACAAGCCATTGCCCGAGACTGCCTTGCGGAGAGCCTGGTCCGGCTGGAAGCGGCCGGCTACCAGACGGTTATGCACATTCACGACGAGGTGGTACTGGAAGTAGCGCAAGACTGCGCGGAACAGGACCTCGAACGTGCGTGCGCCATTATGGGATACCCCATATCGTGGGCGCCAGGACTTCCGCTTAAAGCGGACGGCTTCATAAGTGAGTTCTACAAGAAGGAGTGAAAAGTTTTGCTCGTAGACAAATCCTGGCCTTTTCGGCTTCGAAAAGCACTATATCTATTCAAACTATTAGAGGAAGCATCCAAAGCATTGACCGCTGAAGATATTGCATTCTTAGAAAAGGCAGTTGCCACAGAGGAAGAAACAGCAGAGGAGTAACCCTCCATGAAATACGACCGACTAATCACCATCAGCGCCGCCGGCAGCCGCCGGGCCACGCACTGGCCGAACCAGAGCCTCATGTGGTCCGAGCTGGTAGCCAGGCTGCAGACGCCCGCGCGCGGCACCGAGACGCTGGCCGAGTACCTCGCCCTCCCCCGCTCCAAACAGGATGACCTGAAAGACGTGGGCGGGTACGTGGCCGGGATCATCGCGGGTGGCGGCCGGCGCAAGGCTAACAGTATCAAAGGCCGTGACGTCATCACCCTGGACCTTGACAGCATCCCCGCGGGCGGCACACAGGACGTCCTGAGACGCGTGGAAGGCCTCGGCTGCGGGTACGCCGTCTACAGCACCCGAAAGCATGAAGAGGCCGCCCCGCGGCTTCGGGTACTGGTACCGCTGGACCGCACGGCCACCGCGGATGAGTACGAGCCCATCGCGCGGATGCTGGCCAAACACATCGGGATAGAGCTGGCGGACCCTACAACCTTCGAGGCTTCCCGGCTGATGTACTGGCCCAGCTGCAGCGCGGACAGCCAATACGTTTACAGCTACAGCGACAAACCCATGCTATCAGCCGAGGGGATGCTGGGCTTGTACGAGGACTGGCGCAACGTGGCCGAGTGGCCGGAGGTGCCAGGCGCGTCGCAGGCACGGCAGAAGCACGCAGAGAAGCAAGCCGATCCGCTGGCCAAGACCGGGATCGTCGGCGCGTTCTGCAAGACCTACGACATCTATGCGGCCATGGAAGAGTTTTTGCCGGAGGTGTACGAGCCCACGGATGTGCCGGGGCGGTACACGTTCACCGGGGGCAGCACGACCGGCGGTGCGGTGATCTACGACGGCGGCGTCTTTCTCTACTCACACCACGCGACGGATCCCTGCAGCGGCAAGTTGGTGAATAGCTTCGACATGGTGCGACTGCATCTCTTTGGGGACCTGGACGACGACGCCAAGCCGGACACGCCGGTTAACAAGCTTCCCTCATATAAAGCCATGAGCGAGAAGGCCGTGGCAGATCCCCAGGTATCCCTACTGCTGAACCAGGAACGTTATGAGCGCGCCGTAGAGGCATTTGGCGACCTACCCGACCATGATCCCAACTGGATAAGCAAACTGGCCATCAGCCCATCAACCGGGGCGCCTGCGAAGACCGCCAATAACATATTGGTGGTTTTGGAAAACGACCCACAGATCAAAGGTAGGGTAGCGATGGACACCTTTAGCGAGGCCATCATCGGCACCGCCCCCCTGCCCTGGGAACCACGAACCAAAAATACAGGGCGCTTCCGGTGGACTGATGACGATGACGCGGGCCTGCGTATGTACATTGAGAAGTTCCTCGGTTTCCGGGCACGTGAGGCCGTTCAGGACGCCCTCATACAGGCTGCAGCACGCAATGCATTCAATCCTGTCGTGGAGTACCTGAGCGGCCTCCAGTGGGACGGTACACCTCGGCTGGACACTCTGTATGTCGATTACCTGGGTGCCGAGGATTGTCCCTATACGCGCGCTGTAACGCGCAAGGCGTTCGCCGCGGCAGTGGCCAGGGCTATGTCCCCAGGGCTGAAGTTTGACACCATGACAGTGCTCTGCGGCCGCCAGGGCATAGGTAAATCAACGCTGTACGCCCGCATGGGGCGGAATTGGTTTTCCGACAGCATCAAGACCTTCGAGGGCAAGGAAGCAGCAGAGCTGCTGCAGGGCGTCTGGATAGTCGAGATGGGTGAACTGGAGGCCTACAGCAAGACCGACGTCCGCGCGGTAAAGTCTTTTCTATCTAAGTGTGACGACCAGTATCGCGCGGCTTACGCCAGGAAAACAGAAAAGCACCTGCGTAAATGCGTGTTTTTCGGCACAACCAACGACCATGACTACCTAAAGGATACGACCGGGAACCGCCGTTTTTGGCCGGTGGACGCGGAGATTCAACCTCCCACCCGATCCATCTTCAACGACCTTGATGAAGCCACTGTGGGGCAATTATGGGCCGAAGCGGTGGTTCGATGGCAACTCGGAGAATCCCTCTTTCTGCCGCCAGAGCTGGAAGTGGAAGCAGAACGCATGCGGGAACAACACCTTGAAAGGGATCCCCTGCAGGGGCAGATCGAGGACTTCCTGGATCGCCCTGTGCCTGAAGACTGGCAGAGCTGGGACATCCAGAGACGGCGCCTGTTCTGGAGCGACCCTAGGGCTGGAAGCAGCCTGAAGCTGGTCCCCAGGGATCGGGTGTGCGCCATGGAGATATGGCGGGAATGCCTCGGGGATCCACGTACGATGCCTAAGATGGATGCGCACAGAATCAACGCGATACTGGAAGCACTGCCGGGCTGGGAACGGGTATCGACTGCAAGGTTCGGTGCGGGATACGGAACACAAAAAGGGTTTAAACGGCACGGCTTGAGTGTAAACCATCAGGCATTAAAATTAGTTGATAACAGGCATATAGAGGGATGTGATAATAGCCAAAATCACCTAAATTTGCCTGAATCTACCTAAATTTGCCTGAAAATAGGTAATTCTTGAAATTACCAGACTTAGTTTACAAGATGGTTTACAAATTTGTAAACCAAGTAAACCAAAAATCGCGGATGGTTTACAAGATGGTTTACACTGAAACCCGCACTATAAAAGGATTTATTCTATGTGTAAACTATGTAAACCATTATATATAGAAATAAATGGTAATAGGTAAATAGGTAATACATATATACCCTAATACACCTAATGAGAATAATATACGCGCGCGAGAAAGACATGGTTTACACAATCGGGGAGGAGCGAAGTTGTGAAAGAAAAAGACGTCGAGAAGTATTTGCGAGAGCGGGTAAAGGCCGCCGGCGGTCGTGCCTATAAGTTCATCTCCCCTGGGAACGACGGGGTGCCCGACAGGGTGGTGTGCTTGCCGGGTGGCAGAGTCTTCTTCGTGGAAACCAAAGCGCCAGGCAAAGAGACCACGAAGCTGCAAGACCTGCAGATCAACCGGTTGCTGGATCTCGGGTGCGCCGTGCATGTTCTGGACAGCAAAGAACAGGTGGACGTGTTCATGGGGAGGGCGGCTGGACTTTGAAATTCAAACCGTACGCTTATCAGCTGCATTGCATCGAGCGCCTGATCACCGATACGGCTCTGGGGCTCTTCCTGGAGATGGGACTCGGGAAAACCGCTATCGTTCTGACCGCGGTGAACGACCTGAAGTACAACCGTTTCCAGGTGGTGAAAGTGCTGGTAATCGCCCCGAAGAAGGTGGCCGAAGCGACATGGAGCAACGAGGCTGCGCAATGGGACCACCTTCGGCATCTTCGAGTTGTGACTGTGCTGGGTTCGGCAGCGAAGCGGATCCGTGCGCTAAACACCCCGGGGGACGTGTACGTGATCAACCGGGAGAACGTACAGTGGCTGGTGGAGTATTACCGCAACGCGTGGCCGTTCGATATGGTTGTGGTGGACGAGCTGTCGAGCTTCAAGAACCACCAGGCCAAGCGCTTCAAAGCGCTTACCTGGGTGCGACCGCACATCAAGCGGATTGCGGGGCTGACAGGAACTCCAACGCCCAACGGGTTGATAGACCTGTGGGCGCAAGTGTACCTGCTGGACCAGGGCGAGCGTTTGGGGAAGCGCATCGGACAGTTCCGGGAACGTTATTTCAATCCCGACCAGCGCAACGCGCAGCAGGTATTCAGCTACGCACCGAAGCCTGGAGCCGACGGGGTGATCCAGCGTTTGATCGGGGACATCTGTATCAGCATGCGCGCCGAGGACTATCTTGAACTTCCGGACTGCATTACCGTAGACGTGCCGGTGATGCTGGACACGAAAGCCCAGACCGCTTACCAGCGTCTGGAAAGAGAGATGCTGCTGGAGGTGGATGAGAGCACCATCGACGCCGGCACGGCGGCGGTACTGAGCAACAAGCTGTTGCAGCTGTGCAACGGCGCAGTATACGACGGGGATCATAACGCGGTGGAGATCCACAAGTGCAAGGTCGAGGCATTTCTGGAGTTGGTGGAGGGGCTGAACGGGCAGCCGGCGCTGGTGTTTTACGGCTTCCGGCATGACCGCGACCGGTTGATGAAGGTGCTGGCCAAAACCAAATTGCGGGTCCGGGAACTGAAAACGCCACAGGACCAAACGGATTGGAACGACCGAAAGGTGGATATCCTGCTGGCGCATCCGGCGTCGGCAGGTCATGGCCTGAACCTTCAGCATGGCGGTAACCACACAATCTGGTTCGGGCTGAACTGGTCTTTGGAGCTGTACCAGCAGGCCAACGCCAGGCTGCATCGTCAGGGCCAGGTCGAGAAAGTGATCATCCACCGGCTGGTAGTGAAAGGCGGCTTAGACGAAGACGTTGCCGAGGCGTTGGAGGGCAAGCGCGCGACGCAGGACGCGCTGATCGACGCGCTGAAGGCGAGGATCGGAAAGATAAAGGAGGGCGCCCATGGGGCGGCATAAGTACGACGAAGGCAAGCCGCGCCTTGCGCTGGTGCCGCCGGGCCTGATCGAGGCTGTGGGAATTATCCGAACGTACGGCTGCCGGAAATACGGCGACCCGGACGGCTGGAAGAAGGTCGAGCCGGAGCGATACAGGGACGCGCTGATGCGACACCTGGTCGCGTGGCTGCGGGACCCGGGGAGCTGCGACGAAGAGAGCGGGTTGCCGCATCTGTGGCACGCTGCGTGCAATGTGGCGTTCCTGATCGAGTTTGAAGGAGGATTTCGAGAGTGAGTATTGTGAAATTTGGGGGTTTTTATATCCCAACGTGCGATCTGTGTGGTGCTGAATTGCAGTCGGAAGATGATTTCTATGATGCGGTCAGCGCCAAAAAAGCCGCGGGCTGGAAAAGCCGGATGGTTAATGGGTGGTGGGAGGATTGGTGTGACGAATGCTGGGGTGACGACAAATGACGGTTTACGCAAAGTATAAGAACGGGCGTTAACCCGTTCTTAAGCAAGGAGCAAATGGAGGCCTGCCGAAGTAGCATCACAAGAATGACCATTTGGGAGGAGGAATCATTGTGAGTACCCAGGGAGCAAAAGAATCGCTTACGGCCATGAACAGTCTTCTGTTCGAGCAGCTTGAGCGGCTGGGAAACAGCGATCTGACGGAAGAGCAGCTTGCTGAGGAAGTCAAGAGATCAAAGGCAATGGCAGATATATCAACGAGGATTATACAGTCCGGCGAACTGGTATTGCGGGCATACGCTTTTCGGGATAAACAACTCGATGCTGATCTTAAGCTGCCGAGGATGCTGACAGATGGGGAATAGAAAAGGATCTCTGCGGCTGCTTACACAGGAGCAGCACGATTGGTTCGAAGAAACGGTGCCAGGCCGTTCATATCGGGAAATGCGTGAGTTGCTGCAATCCGTTTGGGGCGTTGCGATGACCGAAGGCCAAGTGAAAAGCTTTATGGCCAGACACCACCTGCGCAATAGAAGGGACGCGCGCTTCAAGCCGGGGTGCGCACCGATCAATAAAGGCCGCAAAGGCATTCGCCTTAGTCCGCAGACAGAGTTCAAGCCTGGGCACCGTCCAGCCAACTGGAAACCCGTCGGTAGTGAGCGTATAAGCAAAGACGGTTACGTAGAGGTGAAAGTAGGCGAGCCGAAAAAATGGCAGCATAAACATGTTTTCCGGTGGGAACAGGCGCATGGTCCACGCCCTAAAGGACATGCGGTGATCTTCGCGGATGGCAACAAACGCAATTTTTCGCTGGACAACCTGATTCTGGTGAGCCGGCATGAATTGCTGGTGCTGAACCGGCTGGGCCTGCTACACTCAGACGCCGACCTGTCCCGGTCCGGGATTGCTGTTGCGAAGCTGATTACTGAGATCGAGAATAGGCAAAAAGCCGGGAAGAAGCACGTCGAGACTCGAGCAGGCAGCTTGAAAAAACGACAGGCAGAAAGGAGCAAAGCAAATGGCAATTATGATGGCGCCGTTTGAGACGTTTCGCGAACACGGAGAGAGGGAAAGGAGCGGAGAGCCATATAGCGACGCTTTTATCCGCCGGTGCAGGGAGAAGGCACTGGATTACAGCTCCAAGGACGCCATACTGAGGGCGGGGTTGCTGCAGGATTTATGGCGCTGCGTCCCGGTCCACCGTCGCGCTGAAGTGTTTGACGGGATTCCGGATTTTAGCTACCGCAAATAGAAAAAGGACCGCGTCCTGCGCGGCCCAATATATAGTATTCGCTCCACGGATACTATACCACATATTGGGTCAGGGGGCAAGTCAATGGATCTGCGGACCTTGCGGGATCGGCACAGCAGGATCGACAGCCTCAAAGAACGCATTGAGCGCCTGCGGTCGGCGATGGAGATAGGCTCTCGACAGCTGAAGCTCGCGCCGGCAAAGACCTCGGTGCGTAACCGCCTCGAAGAGGACATGGCGAAGCTGGATGAGCTGGAGCGCCAACTGATCGGGGAGATCGCCGCGCTTGAGCAGACAGCCCAGGCGGCGGAGCGACTGCTTGACAGGCTTCCAGCCCAGCAGCAGAGGATCATGCGCCTGCGGTATATCGACGGTCTGAGTTGGCCGAAGGTGTCGCGAAAGGCGCACTATAGCAGACGTCACTGTTTGCGCATTCACGCCGTAGCGATAAAAAAGATGTCCCAAAATGTCACTCTTTGATGTGGTATTGTGATACCGTGAAAAATACTCGCCGGCGGTCCTACGGGACGGCTTGGCAATAGATCAAACGCCTCGGTGACGACCGGGGCTTTTGCTTTGGAGGCGACCAATGGGCAAGATACTGCATCTACCGTGCCAGATCAATAAAGCGAAATGGGCCAAAGAGGTCTATGACGCTATCGTGGAACGCGGTGAGAAGGTCGCCGTAATCATACAGACACCCGATACGGTTGAAACTGGATATTTCGGCTGCAATGTGATTGATAAGCAGGTACTATTCGGGCACCTGCAGATAGACGTAATGCACGACGTGATGAGAGCGACATACGACTTGGAGTCTTTGGAATAAGTTGGAGGTGGTGGGATGCGTGGACAATCGACGACGGGCGCGGGAACTGTGGGAAGCTTCGAATGGCACCCTACCGCTGAAAGAGATAGCTGCCCAGCTGGGCGTGGCCGAGGGCACTCTTCGCAGCTGGAAAAAACGTGACGCTTGGGGCTCCTCGCGTTGCAACGTTGCGGAAAGTGCAACGCAACGCGAAACGCAACGGAAACGCAGGGCTCAAGTCAACCGGCGAGCAGCCGAGACAGTCGAGGCAAACGACGAGCTGACTGATCGGGAAAAAGATTTCTGTGCAGCCTTCGTTCACGCCCCATCAGCGGCCCAGGCGGCCATGAAGACGGGACGATACAGCACCTACGGCGCGGCCCGAACGGCGGCCTGGGAGATGATGAAAAAGCCCGCGGTGATTGCGGAGATCAAGCGTCTTAAGAGCTTAAAACGTGCGGCTATGCTGGCAGACGGCGACGACGTGATAGAGTTGCTACAGCGGATCGTTTACGCGGATATGAGCCAGTTCGCAGATTTTAAAGGCCAGAATGTTAAGCTTAAGGATTCCAAAAATATCGACGGCACCATCGTGACCGAGGTCAAACGCGGAAAAGGTGGTGTCTCTGTTAAGCTCGCCGACAAGCTTAAAGCCGTAGAACTGTACTACAAGATCACGGGCGAGCTGCCGTTGGACAAACACAAAATAGCGTTTGATAATGCCCGGCTGAAGCTGGAGCAGGGAAAAATAGGAGCTGATAACGAGGAGGCGTTGACGGTACTGGACGACATCCTCAAGGCAATAGGCAGGCAAGCCAATGCAGATTGAATTTACACCAAAACAAAAACAAGTTTGGCGCGAGAGCGTCACTGGAGCGCCGCAACGATGGAATTTGAGCATTGGCGCGACGCGCAGCGGGAAAACATATCTTGATTACTTTAAGATTCCGTACCGCGTCCGGAACGCGCCAGACGGCCTAATCCTGTTGCTGGGCAACACCCGCGGGACGCTGGAGCGCAACATACTCGAACCGATGCGCCAGATTTGGACGCCCGTGCTTGTCGGCTACATTACGAGCCGTAGCACCGTCCGCCTATTCGGACGCGAGTGCTACGCGATAGGCGCGGATAAGATCAACCAGGTATCAAAATTGCAAGGCGCGGGATTCTCGTACGTCTACGGTGATGAAATATCGACCTGGCACGAGGACGTTTTCCAGATGCTGAAAAGCCGGATCGACCGACCGGGGGCGCGGTTCGACGGCACAAGTAACCCGGACCATCCAAAGCACTGGCTGAAAAGTTTCCTAGACAGCGCGGCGGACATCTACCTGATGCGGTTCCGGCTGGACGATAACACGATTTACGCGCGCGACAACCCGGACTTTATCGAGAGCCTGAAACGCGAGTACGCGGGAACGGTCTGGTATCATCGTTTAGTGCTGGGCGAGTGGGTTGCCGCCGAGGGCGCGATATATCAGATATTCGCAAACGACCCGAAAGCGTTTACGGTGGACGCGCCGCGTGACCTGATGGAGATCAACGTCGGGGTGGACTTTGGCGGAGGGCAGTCGGGGCACGCGTTTGTAGCGACAGGCATCACGCGCGGGTATGGTCGGCTCGTGGTGCTGGCAAGCGAGCGCCACGTCCGCCGGCCGGAGAGCGCGGATATCGACCCGGAGGCGCTGGGCCAGTTGTTTGTGACGTTCTGCCGCAACATCGCGGAACGATACGGCGTGATCCACAACGTTTACTGCGACAGCGCGGAGCAAACGTTGATCGCGGGCCTGCGCTCATCGGCGCGCACGCTCGGGCTGGGGTGGCTGGTTCCGGCGATTGGGAACGCCTTGAAAACAAGCATCAACGACCGGATACGCGCGGCGATTCGGCTTATGGCACAAAACAGGTTTGCCGTGGTGCGCGGCGAGTGCGCTACTGTCGAGGACGCGCTTACGTCCGCGCTCTGGAACCCGCGTGCGCTTACAAGGGACGAGCGACTTGATGATGGCACGACTGACATCGACAGCTTGGACGCGATGGAATACACGTTCGAACGGAGCATTAGCCAGCTAATGCGGTATGGAGGGTAAGGCATGCGTTACGCAACGATGATGGAGGCAGTGGTCAAGGCGCTTAACGAGACGCTTGACAAGCCGGTAACCAGCGCGGTGTCAGGGCGCATGGGCGCGGCGATTGAGTTATGGGCTGCGATGTATGAGGGCAAACCACCGTGGTTGAGCGCAAAACGCGGGATAATGAGCGCGGGCATCCCGGGGGCGATAAGCGCGGAGCTGGCGAGGTTAGCCATGGTTGAATTTTCGTCGGCCGCTGACAACCCGGAGATCGATAAAATTTATCAGCGCATGCTCGGAGGCTTGCGGGTCCCGGTCGAGATGGGCTGCGCGCTGGGGGGCATGCTGTTCAAGCCCTATTTGACTGACGACGGCATCGCAATACAGCACATTCGCGCGGACCGGTTCTTCCCTCTTGGGTTCGACGCGAGCGGGAAGATCAGTGAGTGCGCGTTGGTCGAGCAGGTTTATCAAGGTAAGTCGGTGTTTACTCGATTGGAGTTTTACTCGCTGCCTGGGAATGAGATCCTGAACCTAGCTTACAAAACGGGCGCTCAACAAGTCGGTGTCGGGCTTGGTGTTAGGGTGGCACTGGATAGCGTCCCTCAATGGGTGCGTATGGCAGAGCACGTAACGCTGCAAACTGACCGCTTGCCGTTCGGGTACTTCCGGATTCCACTGGCCAACACGATCGACGCAGATTCCCCACTCGGGGTTTCGGTGTTCGCACGCGCGACGGGACTGATCGAGGAAGCGGACAAGAAATACTCAAACATTTGCTGGGAGTATGAGGCGAAGCAGGCGGCGATTCATATTTCCCAAACCCTGCTCAAGCGCAACGAGGGAACGGGCGAGCTTGAGTACCCCGGCGGGCGCGAGCGCCTATATCGCGTGCTGGAGTACAACACGGGCGCCGTGGACAAGCCGCTGATTGACGTGTTTAGCCCGGACATTCGGGCTGACGATTTTTATACGGGTTATCAGCTGCAACTGAAAATGATCGAGTTTGCATCCGGGCTGGCCTACGGCACGATAAGCGACCCGCGCGAGACTAACCGCACGGCAACGGAGGTGCGCACGAGCAAGCAACGGCTCTATGTCACCGTGACGGACATCCAGCGCGCGCTTGAGGTCGCGCTACGTGACACCGTAGCGGCGATAGCGTACTGGGGAGGCCAAGCAGAAACTGAAGTCGCGTTCTCGTGGGGTGACAGCGTGATGACGGACAGCGAGACGCTCGCGCGTCAGGCGCTTTTGGAGGTGCAGGCCGGCATAATTGATAACGTCGAGTACTACAAGCGCGTGTACGGCATGAGCGCCGAGGGCGCGCAGGAACTGGCGAAAGAGATCGCGGAACGCTCGCCGCGAGAGGTTGAGTTGTTATGATCTCGGAACGGCTGATCGCGATTTATGAGCGTATGGAAGAGGACCTAATCAAGCTAGTGGCAAAGCGGTTTGCGGACGCAAAGAAGCTCCGACTGGTCAACGAGTACGACTGGCAGACGCGCATGCTCGAAGAGATGGGCTGGCTTCGGCAAGAGAGCGTCAAAACCATCGCGCGGTTGTCGGGCAAGGCTGAGGCCGAGATCGAGCGCATCCTTCAAAAAGCGGGACGAGAAACCATAGACCGCGACGAACGCATGTATAGGCAAGCGTACGCGGCGGGGGCACTGGGCGACATCCCGGTTCCGGCGGACATGTCGCCGCGCATCCAGCGGGTGATCCAGGCAGCAGCGGCCAACGCGAAAACGGCACTGAACCTCGTGAACACTACGGCGGCGGAAAGCGCAATGCGAGTGTACATCGACACGGTTAATCGTGTATATCTCGAAACCGTGACCGGCGTATCAACCTACACAGACGCAACGCGTAGAGCCGTGCGCGAGCTCGCGGATAAGGGTATCACGGGCGCGACGTACACCAGCGCAGCGGGGCGCGTGACAAGAGCTCATCTTGACGTCGCGGTACGGCGTGCAGTGGTAACGAGCGTTGCGCAGGTCGCGGGCGGGTTGCAGCTGGAGCGGGCCCGCGACTGGGGCGTGAACCTGGTCGAGGTATCCGCTCACATAGGCGCGCGGCCGGAACACGAGATATGGCAAGGCAGGATATACAGCATCGACGGCGGTACGCGAAAATACCCGAACTTGGTAGACGCGACCGGATATGGCGAAGTAACAGGACTGATGGGCGCGAACTGCCGCCACATGTTCTACCCGTATTTCGAGGGATACAGCACTCCCGCGACACGGGATTGGGATACCAAAGAAAACGCCAAGGTGTACGAAGCAACACAACGCCAGCGCGTGCTCGAACGCGACATCCGCAAGTACAAGCGTCGGACGATCGCTGCAGACGCAGCAGGCGACTTTGATGCGGCAATGGCGGCGCGTACAGCGGTAAACCGTCGCGGGTTGGAGTTATCGGCGCACATCAAAAAGCATCCTCGGCTGGTGAGCCAGTCGGAACGCGAGTACGTGGACGGCTACAAGTCCACAGGTTGATCGACGCACGAGCGTCTTTTGATACAAATTCGCTGGGGCGCGGGCGTAATCGGCGCGGCGGCACGGGGGGCGCGACCCCGTAAAAAAGCGTAGCCGCAAAGGAGAAGGTATGGACAGAAAGTATCTGGACGGGCTGGGCTTGGACAAGGAGATAGTCGAGAAAATCATGGCGGAACACGGCAAGAGCATGACCGCTGAGAAATCCAAGACCGACGCAGTGAAACAGCAGCTGGCGGACGTACAAACGCAGCTTAAGGCGTTTGAGGGCGTGGACGTTGAAAAACTACGCGATGAGGTCGAGAAGCTGACGAAAGACATCACGGATAAGGATGCCGAGTTCCAGAAAAAACTCGCGGATATCGAGTTCTCGCGTGTGCTGGAAACGGCAGTCGCAGCGGCGCGCCCGCGTAACGCGAAAGCTGTAATGGCGTTGCTGGACACGGACAAACTCCGGGAGAGTAAGAACCAGCAGGCGGACATCGCAGCGGCGGTCGAGGCGGTCAAGAAAGAAAGCGATTATCTGTTTGAAAGCACGGCCCGCATAACGGGGCCTACGCCGGGGCCGAAAGACTCGGACAAAGGCAGCACAGCGGAGGCGAACGCCGCGCTCCGCAGTATAACAGGAAAAGGAGACTAAAACGATATGATTACACGCGAACAAGCTGAGGCGATTATTCGGGAACAGGTGGTTTCGACGATCTTCCAGGACGCGCCGAAGCAATCGACCTTCCTCTCGATGGCGCGGAAGCTGTCGAACATGACGAGTGACAAGACGCGAATCAGGGTGCTTGACTTTCTGCCGACCGCGTACTGGGTGGACGGCGATACGGGGTTCAAGCAGCTTAGCGAACAGGCGTGGGACAACGTGTATATTAACGCCGGGGAACTGGCCGTAATCGTCCCGATTCCCGAGGCGGTGTTAAACGACGCGGAGTATGACATCTTTGGCGAGGTAACCCCGCGCGTGAACGAAGCGATCGGTCGCAAGGTAGACGAGGCCACGATCTTCGGCATCAACCGGCCCCCGGACTGGCGCGCTGACATTATCACGTCCGCGCGGCAGGCGGGCAACAATGTCGCGCTGACGGAGGATCTCTACAAAGACATTTTCGGCGTAGACGGTGTGTGGGACAAGATCGAGAGCGCGGGATATGCGGTCACGGGCGCAATCGCGAAACCGGGATTCCGGGCGAAACTTCGCGACATCCGCAACGAAATAAACGCGCCGGTGTTTTTGCCTAACCTGCAGGCGACGGGGCAGTACACGCTTGACGGCACAGCGATCACTTTCCCGGACAACGGCGGGTTCGCCGGCACGGCTGACCTCATCGTCGGCGACTGGAGCAAGGCCGTATACGCGATCCGGCAGGACATTACGGTCAAGATACTGACCGAGGGCGTGATCCAGGACCCGACAACGAAGGAGATTGTGTACAACCTCGCGCAGCAGGATATGGTTGCCTTGCGCGTGGTATTCCGCATGGGTTGGGCTCTGCCGAACCCCGCGACGCAACTTGATACGGGCCGCGTGAAGTGCCCGTTCGCATATCTCGAAAGCGCTTCGCCGCTGACTACGCAAACTGTGACCTTCACGGTGCAGGACGGTGAGACGGCTAACGTGGAGAACGCGAAGGTCGAGATCGACGGTGTGCGGCTGCTGACTGCGGCGAACGGCACGGCGGTGTTTAACCTTCGCGCTGGCACGTACGCCTACAAGGCGAGCAAGAAGGGCTACGTTACAGCGCATGGCAGCGTGACGGTTACAAGCTCTAGTGTGTCCGAGGCTGTGACCTTGAACGCGATTTCTTAAGGGGTGACGATATGGCGAGTAAAACGGTTATTGAAGCAATCGACGGACTGACAAACAAAGCAAGTCCGAGTGCGAGTGTAGCAGACGCGATCGACGGCCTTGACGGGTTGGTCGTATCCGATGGTGCGGAGGCAATATCCAACGCGCTTAAGCCAGACGGCGCGATCGCGGAAGCGATCGGAGATGCCATAGACGCGGAACTAGACGACACCCCCGCGAGCGAGGGCAAAATAATCCTTGCCGCGCGCGATGAGGCGGGAGCGGCGATCGATGCTGGGCTAGAGGGCGAAGGCAGTATTGCAGAGGCAATAGAAACCGCTATAAGCGGTATCGCTGCGCCGTACGCGAAAGCGGAAAGCACAGCGACCGAAATAGCGGATCTGGTTGACGATTTTAACGCACTTTTGACTGCGCTTGAAACGGCGGGTGTAATTACGCTTCCGAGCGAAGGATAACATGAGGAGGGGGTAGCGGTGGCGGCGTATGTGGATTGGGAATTTTACGCCAACGAATACAGCGGCATAGTGTTGTCGGAGGCAGATTTTCCACGATTAGCGAAACGCGCGAGCGAAGAGATTGATTATATGACCTTTAACCGCGCGCAATGTGCCGAAGGAGCACACTTGACGGCTGTTAAAATGGCAACATGCGCCGTCGCCGAGACCCTGCACACGATTGAACAAAGCGGCGGCGTAACGGCAGCGGGCATCACAAGCGAGCGCGTGGGTGGACATAGCGTGACATACGCAGACGCAAGCAAAACCACGCACGACCGGGGTGTGCTGATGCTGAACGCCGCATGCAGGCATTTGGAGTGGACAGGACTACTTTACGCGGGGATAGATTGATGCGTACAAACACAAGCGCGACTTTGTACAATCGCTATCGGGGCGCGGACGGCATCGAGTTTCGGCGCGCGCACATCCCGGCAGTGCAGTGGGAACCGCGCAAGGGCGCGAACATACTGGACAGCGGGTTAACGTCAGCGGACGCGTTACGAGTGTATATCCCGCATGGTGCGAACGTAGCGGGCAAAAGCTACGTTGATCCTCTGGCCTACGCGGCCAAGACACCCGCGAAGGTCGGTGGATACTGGACACTAAGCGAGGGCGAGGACTACATCGTACGCGGGGACGTGTGGCCGAACAAGCAAGTGCTGACCGAAGCTGAAATGTCGCAGCTAAAGGCGAGCGTACACGAGTGCTTTAAAATCACGACGGTCGATTGTAAGCGCTTTGGCAGCCCGCGCATGTGGCACTGGGAGGTGGGTGCGCGGTGAGCATCGTAATCAAGACCCCGCGCGGGAGTATAACGACGGTGCAAACGCCTGCCGGTGCGGTAACAGCGCAACTCGAATGGAACCCGGGCTTTGGCGCGGAGAAAACCGGGCACTTTAATGCAGCGCAACGGTTTGTAGATTCTGAGGTTTTGCGGCGCGGCGACAAGTATGTCCCGTTTCGTACGGGTGTATTACGGACTTCGGGCGTGCTTGGGACTGTTGTCGGCAGCGGCGAGGTGGCGTATATCGCGCTGTATGCAGCAAGGCAGTATTACAGGACAGCGAAAACGCGCAGTTATGACCCGCTACGCGGGGCGTACTGGTTTGAGCGCATGAAAACGGCCGAGGGCGCCATTATTTTAGTTGGCGCACGAAGAATCGCGGGAGGTGGAAGATGAGCGCAATCGAGTATTTCCGGGACCTGCTTACGCAGTTTGACGGGATACAGGCGAGCGACGACATCACGATCGACATCGCGGGCATGCGCCCGACGCAGTACGCGCTACGCACAGAACCGGCCCAGCAGGTGCTGCGACGCTATAAAGGCAGCGCGGCGGTGCGTATGTATGCTGTTGCGCTAGAAGGCGTCTGTCCGACGCTGAGCGACGCTGAACGCATGCAGAATAATGCGCGGTACGAAGAGCTTGCGCGGTGGCTGGACGCACAAACCAAAAGCCGTAAACTGCCACAGATGGACGGTATGCGTGTTTTGAAGGTCGAGGCGACTGGCGGCGCGTACCTTGCGCGACTGGACGAGGACGGCGACACGGGCGCGTATATCATGCGTATTGAACTGACCTATTATGGGGACTCATTTTGACGAGGAGGTAAAAAAACTATGCTTTTAGGAGCTTTCATGGCGAGCATCCCGGCGCCGGTGCCGGAGTACGATGGCATCACCACGACAGACGACTATATTTTTGCGATAAACACGGCGGGAATCGGCGGCGACGTGGACACGTTCGCGGTATCGCAAACTGCTGTAGAGGGGATCGACGCGCAAATGGGCGCGGCGGTGAGTGACAAACAATATCTGCGGGCGGGCATGTCGTCCACGAAAACGGGCACACAGCGAACGTTCAAGGTGACAGGTGACAGGTACATTGGCGACGACTTCCAGGACTTCGTTTTCTCGCACGACATCAAATACGGCGTCGGACAGGCGGTCACGGTCGAGTACGTGTGGTTCTGTCTGTTGAACGGGCGCGGTGAAAAGGGCAAGGCCGCGATCATCGTGAACAGTGACGGCTCTGGTACCGCGGGTAACACGGCGTCGATCGATGTTGATTTCAGGAAAACGGGTGACGCGCCTGAGCCCTTTGTTTACGAACCGACGAGCCTGCCGCTTGAGCCCTTGACGGTGGTAAGCGTCCCTGGGGCGATGGCTGGCGAAACGTCACTGTACGTAAACCCTCCATTATCGGGCGGGAATTCGTATGTGGTGTCAACAGGTGCTGCAGTGTCGCTGCCTAACCTTGACGAAGTGCTGGATGAGGGTTGGGATGCTTGGAATGGCACGGACGACATCGAAGCAACCGACGGCCATCAGATAGCGGTCGTAGAGATAGACATAGACGGCAAGGCGAAAAAGGGCGGCAAAGCGACGGTGTACGCGAACACCGGCGATTAAGCATACGGAGGGTAGACGATGAGCGCGGACAAGATTTTCAGGTACGGCGAGCTGGAAGCAAAATTTGACGTTTCGGACTTCGCGGCGATGGAACGCGCAGAAACAGCGTTCGCGGAGCTGTCGGCACTGCCGGCAGCGATCGCAAAAGTCGACGGAAATGTCCAGAAACTGAAAACCACGTTTTACGCGTACACGGGCGCGCTTGAAACGATACTCGGTGACGAGGACGCGGCTAACAAGGCGCTCGGTAAAAGCACAAGTCTGGACGAGGCAACCGACGCTCTTTTCGCGCTCATCGACTTCATCCGCGCACAGGACAAGGCGATCGCGGCACGCTGGGAGACGCTTGCACGTAAGTATTCCCCGGTTGCACGGCGCGGGAAAAAATGATAGCGTTGTATGAGGGGCTGCCCGAAACCGTTGAAGTGCAGGGTGGGGCCTACTCGATATGGACAGATTTTCGTGACTGGATCGCGTTTGAGATGATGCTACTGGACGACGATGTAACGGACTTGGAAAAACTTAGTTTGATGTTAGGATGGTACAAGGCCGAGATCCCGCAGGACGCGCAGGCGGCGGTCGATGCGCTGCTGACGTTTTTCAATGGCGGCTCGGAACCGTCGCCCGTCGTGAGCGGAGATAGTAAGCGTGTGTACGATTATGCGCAGGATGCTGAACTTATTTATGCGGCGTTCCGCCAGGTGTATGGGATTGATCTTGCCGAGGATCCGCTGCACTGGTGGGCGTTTAGGGCGCTGATGTCGGGCATTCCCGAATCCACGCGCATGGCGGCGGTGATGGGCATACGCGCGGCGGACACGAGCGTAATGAGCGCGGCGGAGAAAAAGCACTACGCGCGGCTACAGAAGCTGTACGCGCTGAACCGCGAGCAGAAGCCGCAAACGGCAGCGGAACGCGACGCGGCGATGATAGCACGTGCTCGCGCGCGCAGAAAGGCGGTCGAAAAATGAGAAGGGTTACGGCGGTACTTGTTATAATGCTTGTTATTACTGGCCTTTTAGGGTGCGGCGCACAGGAAGCACAGGCTCCGCGCGCACCGCTCGCAAGCGGATTGTTAGCGGAGTATATCACTGAATCAATAGCGATATTGGATGCGCATCTTGACGATGGTATGGCCGAGAACACGTGTGATGAACGTATAAAAACAGCACAAGGGAAAATAGATACTTTGCCGAACACCTACGTAAGTATGCTGGCTAGCGCAGATACTTGGCGCGCACGCGTGTTGCTTGGCTGGTATTATTTAGATGGCGGCATCTATGACGAAGAAGCGATAGTTGCATGCAGGAACAACCTTGCGGATTTGGTGGGCCTACAACGACGATAGAAGCAAGCGAAGAAACAAACCGCTCTCGCTGGGGCGGTTTTTTCATGCGCGGAAGGGGGCGGCGGCATGGCCTACGACGGCACGATACGATTTGATACGCGGCTGGACGCGAGCGGTTTCGAGCAGGGCGCGAGCCGCATGGGCGATGTTGCAAAGGGCATGATCGCGTTCAAAATCATCGAAAAAGGGTTCCAGCTGATTGCGAACTCAGTTGACCGCGCGGTGGCGCGGTATGATACGCTCCAGCGATTCCCGCGCGTGCTTGAACTAATGGGCTTTTCTGCGAATGACGCGAGCGCGGCGACGCAGAAGCTCGCGGACGGCGTGGATGGCTTGCCAACAGCGCTGGATGACGTTGTAAGCACCGCACAACGGCTGACGGTGCTTACAGGGAACCTCGACACCGCTACGGATACGACGCTTGCCTTGAACAACGCGCTTTTGGCGAGCGGTAGCACGGCCACAGACGCCGCACGCGGTGCGGAAATGTACATCGCTATGCTATCGGCCGGCAAGGTCACAATGATGCGCTGGCGCACCCTACAAGAAACCATGGGCTATGCTTTGCAAAAGACGGCAGAGGCGTTCGGGTACGCCGGCGATAGCGCACAAACGCAGCTATACGAAGCGTTACGCGACGGGGATATTACGTTCTCCGATTTTAATGCGAAGCTGATCGAACTGAACGACGGCGTCGGTGGGTTCGCAGAGATGGCGAAAACCGCGAGCGGCGGTATTGGCACGGCGTTTATAAACCTAAAAACACGCGTCGCGGCTGGCGTCGCCGGCATAATCGAGGCATTTGACCGGGGGTTGTCACAAACCAGGTTCAAAAGCATCGAAGGCTTTATAGACGATCTTGGGAGAAACTTGAAAGACACTTTGCTGATGGTCGCGGGCGCGTTTGAGTTCATCGGGCGCAACATTGAATGGCTACTGCCGCTGTTGGTTAGTGTGGGCGCTACAATTACGGCGTGGAAGATCGGGAAAATACTCACCCCCATTATCGCGGGGTTTCAGACAGCGGCGCTTCAGGTCGCCCTGTATGCGGCCTCGGTTGGAGGCGCTATTACCGTTGACGCACTGCATACTGCCGGGCTGACCACGAAGGAAGTTATCGTCGGAGTGCTGACTGGCAAGATCGGCCTGGTCACAGCCGCGCAATGGCTTTGGAATACGGCGATGGCAGCTAACCCGATCGGCGCTGTGGTTGCCGCGGTTGTGGCGTTCGTTGGCGTGCTTGCCGTGCTCGCGGGGGCGTTGTCTACCGGCACGGAAGAAGATCGGAAGTTCAACGAGTCGCTGAAGGAATCGAAGGAACGCACCGACGAACTAACCGCGGCGACGGAAACGAACCGCGCGGAGCGCGAGAAACGTATTCGCGATTCGGGGCTTGAGGCTACGAAAACGCAGATTCTTGCCGATAAAATAAAAGCGCTCGCGGCAGTCGAGAACAAATCCGCGGAACAAAAACGGGCGCTGAAAACACAGGTTGATGAACTGAACAAACTAATGCCTGATCTTGGGTTAGCTGTTGATGGCGTGACCGGAAGTTTAAACCGCAACAACGAAGAGATAAGTATCGCAATCGGCTTGAAAAGGGACCTTGCTCAGGCGCAAGAGACTGAGAAGGCCATGATGGAAACCTTGGATGATCTAGCTGTAATCAGTGCGCGGCGGTTAGAAAATGATAATTTGCTGAAAGAAGCGAACATCCGACTTGAAAAAGAACAGGCTGAACTAAAAGAGAAATCTGTCCAAACGGCGCACCAGTCAATTACTGCGTGGCTTGACGCGAAGACGGCGGTAGACGCGCTTGAGGCAAGCAACATAAAACTGACGGAGAGCGAACAAAAGCTGCAAGCGGAATACGAGGAGCACTTACTAATTCTTGACGAGCTGAAGCAAAAAACTGTAGATGCTAACGTCGCCATGCTGGACGCCGAGGCCGAGGGGTATGCAGAACGCAAGGCCGCATTGGAAGGGTTCACAGCTTCTCAGCTCGAAGAGTACGAAAAGTATCGTAGTACCGTTACCAATGTTTTTAAACGCCTTAATAAGCCTGTGAAAATCTCGCTTGACGAGATGATTGAAAACCTAAAACAGAACAGGGCGCAGGTCAAAGAGTGGGCGGATGGGATTGAATATCTCATCAAACACGGTGTAGACCAGGGGATTATCCAACAGTTTATTGACGCTGGCCCCGAAGCGTCAGCAGCGGTTACATCGCTGGTTGACGATATGAAAAACAACGGCGGGAAAAAGCTTAAAGAACTTGAAACGGAGTTCACTTTAACGTCGGACGAAACAGTTGACGCTATGGCCAAAGTATACGGCAGTTCTCTGGTCCCCGACGCGGCTGCCGACATGATAAAAAACACTGCAGATGCCGGTAAGCAGGCCGTAAACAGCGCGAACTTTCAACAAATTGGGATTGACATGGGTGACGGTATCGCAGCAGGTGTGCGTGACAGGGCGCGCGTGGTGGCCAATATGGCAGCTAATATCGTTAGGACCGCACTTGCAGCAGCACGGGTAGCAGCGGGGGCGAGATCGAAGGCGCGGAAGTTCATCCCTCTTGGCGAGGACATCGACGAAGGAATCGCGGCCGGTATGGCAAAAGCGAAATTTACCCAAAAGGCGGCGTCGGACGTGGTTGCTACGGCCCACGCGACGATAGCGCAGACACAACAGCGCGCGGCGGGCGTGACGATTATCCGCGACACGCGTAGCGCACAGGCACAACCACAGGCCGCGCCGGTTTCGTATAACACAACGTGGGAGATCCACAGCCCGAAACGGCTGGGGTTGCGGGACTTGCGGCAGATGAGCATACTAGACCAGCAGCGGGCGAGATTGGGGGGCGCATATGGCTGATCAGAGGTTCGTGTTCCGTGATGGCACGCGCACACTTGAGCTGCCGAACATTGCGGATATTGTGGGGTTCGGCCTCCCCCCCGTCGAATTAGGCACGGTCGAACGCGGCTGGCGGCGTGACGGGCAGACGGTACAATGGACGCGCTACGATGCACGTCCTTTTAGCATACAATTTGACGTTGATGGTATGACCTACGAGGCCGCAGCATCCACACGACGGGCAATCCTTGCGTTCTTCGCAGGCAGGAGGCCGATATCGCTGGAGTGTACACGGTTTGACGGGCTCGTGCTGACGCTTACGGATATACATCTTGCAGCGCCAAGTGCCCATGTGATGCACCAAATTCCGTTCTTGCAGGAGACACTCCAATTTATTGCAGGAAACCCGTTTTTCACGCGCGCGATACCCATGAGCAGCGTTTTGCTGGAGGCTGCATTACTTGAGTGGCCAGACGCGGACGGACTGGAGTGGGTTGAGGACGGTATCGAGTTCTCGTCTGCGGAAGACGAGATCACGGTAAACAACAACGGCGACGTAGACGCGGACGCGCTCGTGCAGTTTATGGGGCCCGCGACAACACCGTACATCAAAAGTATGACGACTGGCACTTTAATAAAAGTAAACCGCGATCTAGGTGAGGACGACATACTTGAATACGATTCCGCGACGGGGCGCGTGGACATAATTGCAGCGGACGGATCGCGCAATAATGCGTACAATTTCCTTACGGACGACAGCGGAATACTGCGGTACGTACCCGGTGTGAACCAGCTTGAGTTTGGCAGCGCGGGCGGCGGCGGGCGTATACGAGCAGGAGGCACAGAGTATTATGCGAGTCTATAGCGCGGGATTTGTGCATCTGTATGACATCACGAACTGGCAAGCACTGGAAGAGGTCAGGCGGCACATTGGCAATAGCGTGCTAACGCTTGAGCTTTTGCCTGACAACCCCGCCGTACATTTTCTTCAGCGTAACGGTTTTCTTGTTCGCGAAGGTACGCCATATATCATCAAGCACATAATCCAGGACACAGAGCTTGTGACGGTAACCGCGCACGGCTGTCATGTGATGCTGGAACAGCGCATCACAGGCGGCGGTGCGACGAAAAACGAGAGGCTGACGAAGACCGGCAGCGCCGACACTGTTGTCAAACACTTCATCACGCAAAGCAAAGGCGACCTTCCTCTGGTATGCGCAGCATCCCGTGGAGGCGCGAGCATTAGCGACCAGACGCGACTAAAACCGCTCGGCGACGAGGTGGCGCGGATACTCTCTGGTGCGGGGCTGGGCGAGAAATTCACGCTTGACGCGACCGAGAAAAAAATTGTTTTTGACACATACGCGGGCGTGGACAGGACGCGCGGGAACGCAGGCGACAACCCGCCCGTGGTGTTTGACCTGGACTTCGGCAACATCGCAGAACCGCGCTATATTGAGGACGCGACGCAAGAGCAAAGCACTATATATGTTGGCGGCGCTGGAGAAGAAGACGAGCGCGAGATTGTGATTATCGGCGACGATGCCACGGGGCTTGATCGAGTTGAACGGTTCCGCGACGCGCGTGACGTTGTAGCGGGTGACACCGACACGCTGACCGAGCGCGGAGAGCAGGGACTTGTAGGTACGCAAGCGGCGGTTGATGTTGAAGCGCTGGCCGGTACGGGACTGGTGTACGGCACGGATTATGAGCTAGGCGACATTGTCACTTGCCGAGTACCACGGAAAAATTATACCGTGGACGGTGAATACTTTAATCCTGTAGATGAGATCGTTGAGGTAAACCAGCGCATAACAGAGGTTGTGATTACGCAGGAAGAGGACCGCGAACACGTTGACCTGCGGTTCGGGGACACGCCTGTTGCACCAACAACACTGCAATCGCTCCAGCGCGAGGTCGCGCAGCTAAAGTCGACCGAGGCGCCACCCGCTGCTGCTATCGATCTGTCAAACGTAGAACCAAGCACTATCAAACAAATAGTGGGAACAGGGCTTACTATGACAGGCGGTCTCGACGTCGGAGGATATGACCTTCAGAACTCATTAATAATAACCGGCAGCAACGGAAACGCTTACGAAACTTATCCGCAGGGGTTCTCGCATGCCACAATAAATGTTGATAACTACGCACAGGACAGCGGCGAAAATTTCCCCAAACAGTACGGCACGCTTTTGACCGTTAATCAGGAGCGTACGCGCATGTTTCAGTTACTATTCAACACTGCCGCTAGTGAGATTTTTACTAGGTCATATGTTTATACCAGCGGTTTTAGCCCGTGGCGACACCTTACATCTCCCAGACTTCTTTGGGGGCCGGGCAGTTGGAGTAACGGAGAACTAACAGTGCCGGATTCATCCAAATACAGCGTGTTTATTGTTGCGACTGATTTTGTGTCCATGTTTGTACATAAACTATCGGCAACAGAATTGATAGGTATCGGTGGATCATGCCGCACAGCAGACCAATACATCGCGGCGTTATCGGCATCGTACAGCGAAAACATATGGACATGGGGCAGCATTAAGCGTATGTATCACAAAGAAAGCACCACGCACGATTCATTAGTTGATATTACTGTTACTAATATTTATGGTATTGCGTGAACGGGGATAAGGTATCATAAATTGCGCAAATTATAGAAAAGCGTCATGAAGAAAGGACATGAACGCAGCCGCTTGGTAGAATAAGTTGTCACACCATTCGCCAAGAGAGGGGCTGCGAACATGTCCGATAAG